>ERZ773133.8-NODE-8-length-264335-cov-44.966021_pt1 | contig 264335 bp, 228 predicted proteins | sample MGYA00580861_ERZ773133 | MGnify/ENA primary metagenome ERZ773133 (study PRJEB29015, sample SAMEA2737844) | human gut metagenome | biome: human gut; feature: human-associated habitat; material: faeces | place: China | collected 2012 ...
TTGAACGTAATGTTCAAGCCACTTTTGGCGCTTTTCGCCTTTTGCTCGGGGGCAGTACCCACGTACAGCACCCACTCGCAAAATACGAAATTTATCTCACTTTCTCGAAGTTTTACAGCGTGTAGAAATTTGTAATTGGACTTTTTCTACACGCTGAAAGAGATTGCCCAAATAGCAATCTCTTTAAAAATTTATATATACTTTTTAAATATGTTTTTTCAATATCGGCTTATACTCTCTTGCCGTTCTTAAACGAATAAGATATTTCCTTGCCTTCGTGGAGTTTAATGCCTTTAACTGAGCCTGACCATTCCTTTGGCAGCGCTTCATTTTTAAGCATTTCCGCAATACCTGCGCAAACGCCGAAATTGCCGTCAATTTGGAATGGCGGATGAGCGTCAAAAAGATTTGGATATGAGCCGCCGCCCTTATGAAATTTAGATGACGGACTGATATATGTAAGCTGCTGTTTAATAAGCCTATAAGCATTTTCGCCGTTACCAAGACGTGCCCAAAGACAAACTTTCCAGCCGAGCGACCAGCCTGTACCGCCGAAGCCACGCTTTAAAAGCGATTTTTCAGCTGCCTTATTAAGTTCATCGCTTGCAGGAAGCCTTGCCGGATAAATGCAATAAAGATGGCTTACATGTCTATGCTCAACCTCTGTTTCACCAAAGTCCTCTGCGTATTCAGGTATTCTGCCGTCAGATGCGGGTTTAACCTGTTCAATTTCCAGTGCATCAAGACCGAGTTCACGGCAGTTCGTGAAAAATTCATAGAGAAGTTCCCTATCCATAGAAGGCATATATGTTATGCAAGATGTTGTTCCTGCATCTTTAAATTTATTTTCGGGGCTGATAGACGGACAGGTCACGAGCTGACCGTTATGCTCAACAAGGAAATCCTTAAAAAATGCAAGTCCGCTTTCAAACATAGGCAAAATTCTGTTTTTATATTCCTCATCATTAATATAAAGATAATGGTCATAAAGCTGATTTAAAAACCATACGCCACCCATTGCCCACGGTGCATATTGAGTAGTTTCTTCCAAACCTTCAGGATCGCCTGCAGGGAAAGTCATACCCCAAATATCTGTATTGTGGTGAGCGCAAAAGCCATTGCATCCGTAATAATCCTTAGCTGTTTTTTCGCCGTTATAGGCAAGCTTTTCAACAAGCTGAGTGAGCGGCTCAAAGCAATCGGAAAGGTTTGCAATATCGGTACACCAATAGTTCATTTCAGTATTGATATTAACAGTATATCCCGATGACCAAGGCGCACGCAAATGCGTATTCCAAATACCTTGAAGTGTACTTGCATTACTTCCCTTTCTTGAAGACGAAATAGTTAAATACCTGCCATATTGGAAAAGAAGCGCAACAAGCGAATAATCGTCTCCTTTTTTATTCATATTCTTAATACGTTTATCTGTCGGCAACTCATCATATCCGCCTTCAAGTGTAAATTCGACTCTGTTAAAAAGGGATGAGAAATCCGTCCTATGCTCTGAAAGCAAATCGTTATAGTTTTTAATATTTTTAAAATAATCAAATGCTCTTTGCTTGGCGTCGGCAGTAGGCATAGATTTGAAATCGACAAAAGAAGTTGCCATAGATACAAGAAGAGTGACCTCCTTTTGATTTTCCACAACAATTGAAGAGTCTGTAAATTTAGCGTTACCCAAAACTTTAATAACACCGCAGAATTTCATTCCCCTATCGCCGTAAACTATGCTTTCTCCCTTATTATAATAAGGGGGCTGACATATTTCCGGTGCCTGACCTGTCATAACAAGGCTGTCCTCAAGCGTTTCGACCTTATGATGAAGCTGACTGTCAAAATTAACACAAAAAGATACGCCGCTTTCGCTTTTGATATTAATAACCAAAAGTTGCGACGGATATGAAACAAAAACAGTTTCAGTCAAATTATCAGCCTTAACCGTTGCGACACCGTTTTGCAAATCAAGTGTACGTGAGTAATTTTTAGAATATTTTTTAGAATAATTAATCAAAATATCGCCAAAAGGCAAATATGCATCGCTCCAAACGCCGTGCATATTTTCATTGATAATATCCTCTGCTTTTCTGTAATCCTTATCAAAAACAGCTTTGCGGGCAGAATCAAGATATTTATAAGCATCTTTTTTATTATTATCCTTAGGATAACCAGACCAAAGGCTGTCCTCGTTAATTGCAATCCTCTCCTTTTTAAGATTGCCGAATACGAGAGCGCCCATTCGTCCGTTGCCTACAGGTAAAGACTGCTCGAAATATTTTGCTTTTTTAGTATAATACAATTTATTTTTCATAAAAAATATTTTACTTTATATAAATAAAAATTGCAAGTGAATTAAAAAAGTAGTATAATAAAGTTGAAAAAAATATATTTTTCTTTGTTAAGGGTGATAAAATTATGAAAAAACACATTATTTCAATCGGCAGGCAATACGGCTGCGGCGCTCACGAAATAGCAACAAAGCTTTCTGAAAAGCTTGGTATTCCTTATTATGATAAAGAAATCATTAAAATAGCAGCAAAGGATAGCGGTTTTGACGAGCACATTTTTACCTTCTATGACGAAAGACCGACAAGAAGCTTTCTTTATAACGTTTCTACCGACGGCTTTTCAAACATAGCATCAAACGGCTTAGCGCTTGAGGACCAAGTATTTCAATATCAATTTGACACAATAAGAAAGGTTGCCGAGGAAGGAAGCTGCATTATCGTCGGCAGATGCGCTGATTACATACTTAAGGACGATGAGGCACTTCTTACAATATTTCTTCACGCAAGCGATGACTTTAGGCAAAAGAGAGTAGTTAAAGAATACGGTGTTGAGCCTAAGAATGCCCCAAAAGAGATGAAAGCAGTAGATAAAAAAAGAGCTAAGTTTCACAATTTCTACAGCGAAGAAAAATGGGGCGAAGCTACAACTTATGATTTATCAATCAATGTTGCAAAACTCGGCATTGACGGTACGGTTGAACTTATAAGCGAATATATCAAGGCAAAAGGTTAATTAACATTTAACATAATTTTAACTTAATCTTGATTATGGGCTAAAAATAATATATTATGATTATAGGGCAAAGGTGTCTAAAAGACATTTTTGCCCTATTATACTATATAGGTATTATTACGCTGACGGTAGGTGTTATTATGAAATTTAATAAAGACGGCAAATTTAAAATTATGCAGATTACCGATATTCAGGAAATATATAATGTCTCAAATGACACGTTAAAATTGCTTGAAGCGGCGGTTGAAAAGGAAAAGCCTGACCTTGTTGTTTACACCGGCGATCAAATAAAAGGCTATGGTGTAACATATAAAGGAATGGGTAGCGAACTTGTAAACAATGTTGCAAAAACGATTGACAAGTTAATTGAACCGGTAACAAAAAGAAATATCCCTTTTGCCGTAACATTCGGCAACCACGACAGGCAAGTCGGAATAAGTAACAAGGACCAATTTGAGCAGATTTATAAAAAATATCCGAGCTGTGTAGGTGTTCAGGCTGAAGGTATCGACGGCGGCGGAACCTGTTTTTTAAGCATTAAATCATCAAAGGATGACGACAAGGATGTATTCGGCATATATTTGTTTGACACGGGTACTGATGCTAAGGGCGGAGGATACGAGCCGTTTGACACGAAAATTATCGAGTGGTACAAAAAGACAAGGGATTCACTTAAGGAAAAGAATGGAGACTATATTTCCTCTCTTGTATTTCAGCACATTCCTATGTTTGAACATTATAATGTATTAAAACAGGTTAAGAAAAGTGAAAAAGGCGCAATCCCTGCTTTCAGAATACATAAAGGTGAATATTACAAGATTGATGAAACAAAATGCGTTCCCGGTTCGGTATTGCTTGAGCCGCCTTCAATTCCCGATATAAACACAGGTGAATTTGAAGCGCTTAAAGAAAAAGGTGACATACTCGGTGTATATGTTGGCCACGATCATAAAAACAGCTATGTTGGAAAGTACGACGGAATAGATCTCGGTTTCACTCAATCAAGCGGCTTTAATGTTTACGGCAATGGCAAGGAACGTGGAGTAAGATGCTTTGTGATTGACGAAAACGACCCTAAGCATTATGAAACATACACAAAAACTTACCGACAGCTTTGCGACGGCAAACTTCAAAAGCCTGTTTATGATGCTCTTGCAAAGGTTATGCCGACAACAATGGATATGGCAAAACCGATGATTGCAAAAGCCGTCGCAATTATTGCAGCAATTATTGTTATTATAGTTTTACTTGCAAAGTTCTTATAAGGAGAAAAATATGAAAGAAAAGAAGAAAAAAGACAATGCATTTGTGCGTTGGACTGAAAAGCACGCAGAATTTTGGAAATTTATTAAATTCAACTGTGCAGGTGCACTTTCAAATATTCCGGAACTTGCAACACAGCTAATATTGGTATATCTCGTATTTAAGTGTGCCGATGCTCCCGAATCGAGAGAAACAAAAATTGCATATTACTGCTCAACTTTCGTTGGATATGCCGTTGCATTTGTTCTTAACAGGAAAATTACATTTCATGCAGACGCAAATCCAATTGTATCAACAATACTATATATAATTATGGTTATATTTACTATTTGGGCCAAAGGTATTATCGGTCCATGGCTTTCAAGCTTTACAAACAGCTTTCTTCCTGTTGCGCTGGCACCTACCGTGGCGACGCTTTTGGGTATGGCAGTTCCTATGATTTGGACTTATCCGTGCAACCGCTTTATTATTCACAGAAAGAAAAAAGCACCGGCTGTTGAAGAAAAAAACGAAGATAAATAAGATTGACAAAAGAGAAAAAGCAAGTATAATATTATTTAAGGCAAGGGTGCTGAATAATCCCCTTGCCTTTTGCTATTTTAATATAAGGTATTATGTAAAAAAGGAATGCACCCGGCAGAAGCAGGTGCATACATAGCAGAACTTATTCAAAAAATGCTTGAGCAAAATACAAGCGGTTTAAATTTAAAAATATGAAAAAACGGTACTGTTATCATTACAACAACAGTACCGTTTTTTATCAGTTAGATTGATAAGCAAGCTCTAAGGAATATTTGTCACATACGGCAAAGTGAAAATCAACACCTGTTTTATCTGAAAATTTAGTGAGAATGTCAAAGAAATCGTCTAAGTTAGTATTATTGTTATTAATTATATCTATAGTCGAGTCAACAAAAACATCAGTCAAATCATAGTCGCTTGCGCAAAGCCCTACAAGAAAACCGCAAAGAGCAGTTGCACCCTCAATACCAAAATCAGACACATTAATAAGCCTAATATTACTTGGCAGGCGGGTTGAGAGTTTATCTGAAGCATCAATAAATATAACGTTCCCTTTACTTTCAGCAGCTGTATTAACGCAAGCCTCACACATAATACGTGTTTTACCAACGCCGTTAATACCCGTAATGTATTCTACCATAATTATGTCCCCTTAAATATTATTTGCAAAATCAATTGCTATAATAACAGTATCACATAATTAAGAATATGCAAAAAACAAACGGTTAATGTTAAATTAAATTAATATGAACAATTTATTATTTGATTTTATTAACAATTATCATAACTATTCCGAGAATCACAAGGATAACGCCGGTTACTCTGTTAAGTGTTTCCGGTTTTGCTTTATTTGCAAGAAATGCCGCAATTTGAGCGAACACAAGAGTTGATAACATACAAAAAGCAAGTGTCCACCAATCGGGAGCGCCGCCGATTGCAAAATGACTGATTGAGCCGGTAAATGCAGTAAAAGCCATAACAAAGACACTTGTTCCAACTGCGGTTTTAAGTTCATATCCGAGAACGGATGTAAGCACAAGAAGCATCATCATTCCGCCTCCTGCTCCAATGAATCCGCAAATAAAGCCAACCATTGCGCCGCATAAAGCTGAACGGATTATTTTTTGCTTTGGAGTTGCCTGTGTAAGTCGTGCTTTAGGCTCTGTAACAGGTTTAACAATAAACTTAATACCCAAAAACAAGGTCATCACAAACGAAAAGCCGCCCATAGTTGTGCTTGGCACCTTGCTTGAAACAAAACTTCCGACAAGAGTAAACAGCAAAACAAATATCATCATAACAATGCCGTTTTTGATGTCAATATTTTTATTTTTTCCATAAGTATAAGCCGAAGCTGCACTCGCCAAAACATCACTTGCAAGAGCAATACCGACAGCCATATAAGGGTCCATATCAAGAAATGTAATAAGCATAGGGCTGATAACGGCAGCAGCACTCATACCTGCAAAACCCGTACCTAAGCCCGCACCTATACCTGCCACAAGGCAAACAATAAATTTAATGAGCATCGTATCATTCCTTTTTGTATATACTATTTTTCCAATTAGTATATTTCAATTATCTAATATATGTATTATAACGCTTACGCTCTCAAAGTCAACATACACAAAAGTTAAAATCGTCTATTATTATATTTATTTTTAATATAATATTAAACTTGTAAAAAATAAGTTAAATTTAAGTAAAATTAGTCTTGTGTTTGCTAAATTATAGTGCTATAATTAAATGGAAATTTTTTACGAAAAGGGGTTTTTTAATGGCTAAAACCAAAGCTGCCGAGTCAAAGGTTACGGCAGCGGCAAAAAAGTATATGAAGCCGTCTGAGGTTGCCACCTTCGGTATCGGACTTTTCGGCGTAGCTCTTTTAACAGGCTGGATGCCGGATTATACAACTACTTTCTTTGCCGACTTCGCATTTAAGGGAAAAGGTTTTGACTCTGCTTCTCTTTCACACATTGTAGAGGTAGTATTCCTTATTGCCGGCTTCGTGGGTGCAATTTGTGAGCTTATTATCGGCGTTCTTGTTGACAGAACAAAGACAAAGCTCGGTAAAGTTAAGCCTTGGGTAGGCTTCGGCGCTATTCCGCTTGCTATTATTTCGATGCTTGTATTTGTTGCACCTAATACGACATCATTCGGTCTTGCGTCAGTTTGGATGATAGTTATCTATTGTCTTTACACCGCTGTATCGTGTGCGGTTGAGTCTCCGTCAAACTGCTTTGGCGCACTTTGCTCGCCTAATCCGGCTGAAAGAAGCAGTGCTATTTCAATTGCTTCATTCTTGCGTTCTGTAGGTCAATCAGGCGGACAGGTAGTAATCATTGTAGTAGGCGCTCTTATGAAAGCTCTTATGGGTCAACAGCAGTTCAAAAATGCTGAAGGTCAAGGTATCGACCTTATTATTTCAACTGCTATTTGCGCACTCGGTATGATTATCTTTGTTATGATTTTCTTTGCAAACAACAAAGAACGTGTACCTTACACATCTGAAAAGGTTTCTCTTTTAGAGTCAATCAAGCTCGTATTTACAAATAAGAACCTTCTTATGGTATCACTTACAAAGGTATTTGGCTTCGGTCGTGGCGTTTATGGCACGGTATCGCTTTACATAGCTATTTATCTTCTTGGCTCAAAGGGCTTAAAGCTTGCGCTTATGCTTCCAATGGGTATCGGTACTGCAGTAGGTACTCTTCTTGTAAACCTTGTACTCAAGAAATTCTCTACTAAGAAGACATTTATTCTCTTCTGTTGCTACGGTGCTTCAGCACTCGCTATTCTTTTCTTGGTATCAAAGGGTATTGGTTTCAATTCAAATCTTATCGTTCCGTTCCTTATCCTCAACTTCTTCTGCGGTATTCAGCACGGTAACACAAACGTTACACCTAACATTATGATTGCAGACTGTGTTGACGAAATGGAATACAAGACAGGCAAAAGGCAGGAAGGTCTTGCTTATGCAGGCTACGGTCTTTTCTCAAAGATTGCTTCTGCGTTCACAAAATTCCTCGGTCCTTGGCTTGTTTACACATGGAGCCAGTACAAAATTTCAACTGACCCTAACGTAGCTTATGCATCACAGGACAACACCGTTCTTTCACGTTTCTTAATGATTTATACAATCGTTCCTGCTATCTTTGTAATTCTTCAGTTCATCCCTATCCTCTTCTATGATATGACAGGTGAAAAGAAAGCAAGAATTACTGCCGCTCTTGCAGAAAAGAGAGAGGCTGAAAAAGCAGAAGAAACAGCTGACGAGAATGTAGAAATTGCAGAATAAGGAGGGATTAGTTATGGCTGAAACAAAAGAAAAGAACGGCTTTAACGCCGCTCTTTATGCAGTTGTTGCTGGTATTGTTGTAGCGGTAGCACTCGTACTTATCACAATATTTGCTTTCACAACAAGATATACAGGCTTTTCTAACGAAAAGGTAGCTCAGGCTTATGTAGATACAATCGTTCAAACAGGTGACGGATACAACGCATATAAGAACACACTTGTATCAAAAAATCAAAAATTCGGTAAATTCGTAACAAACGCTTATATGCGTCCTTATATTAATGAGGACGCTAAAAAAGCTTCATTCGTAGGTACAGGTACCGACGAAGAAATTGCAAAAACAGACGAAGTTTACGATACAATGTATGACTACTATGTTGATCTTCTTCAAAAATACGGCCTTGACGATATCGACGCTGTGTTCAACGATTACTTTGCTAAGTTAAGCGAGGTAAGAAAAGAAGTATTTGGCGACGAATACATGGACACAGATTTTATGTTCTCTGTATTTGAATCAAATGTATCAAAATACGGTAAGTCACTTACAGGTACTGAGGAAGAGCTTGGTGCCGATGATAAAACTGTTATTCAAAAAGCAACAACAGGTAAGTATCAGGAAATGTTCGGCAAGGACTACAAGTTCACTGCTACAGTTAAAAATTCAACTGACTTGAGCGACAGTGAAAAGGATGCTTACATTAAGGAATATAAGGAGAGAATTACTCCTGTTGCCGCTTTGGGCGAAGCTAAGGCTGAGAAATTCGGTCTTAAGGATACAGATAAGAAGAATACGCCTAAATCAGATATGGTCGGTGCATTTGAAAATCTTGACTGTTCAGAGGATATCAGCGCAGTTACAAAGTGCGATGTAGACGTTACGCTTGCAGACGGCACAGTAGTTGCAACACAGCAGGTTTATGTTGTTAAAATCGGCAACACTTGGTATGTTGACAATACAAATGTTGACACCTCAGGTCTTTATCTTGCAAAATAAAATAAATTATTTTAATGCCTTACAGTTAGTTCTGTAAGGCATTTTTATTTGCAAAAAGTAAAATTATATAATATAATTTTAAAAAGTACTTGACCTTAAAGTAGGTTTATACTTTAAAATACAGGCGAGGTGATAAATATGAAGATAAACGAAATAGAAAAATTACTCGGACTGAGCAAGGCGAACATTCGTTATTACGAAAATGAGGGATTAATAAATCCGAGCAGAACGGAAAACGGATACAGGAATTATAATGAAGTTGACGTTGCCCTGCTAAAAAAGATAATTATTTATCGCAAGCTTGGAATTTCAATTTCAGAAATTAAGGCGGTGCTTACAAATCAAAAATCATTAAGCGGCGCAATAGCTGATTCCGTAAAAAATATGAGCGGTGATATAGAGAGACTAAACGCATCAATAGAAATCTGCGAAGAAATCGAAAGTCGAAATATTGACAATAATGATTTTGATATTGATTATTTTTGGAACGAAATAAAAAATCACGAATCAAACGGAAATGAATTTATTGACATAGGAAATATTGATATTGCGCCGTTCAAAAACAGAGGTGCAATGAAAACGGCAATTATCTGCCTTAGTGTTTTATTCATTTTAGGTATCGCATATTCCTTTATATGCAACACGGCTTTTATTGAAAATGACAATCAAAACTACAAAAGCACTTTGCCTGAAATCAATACGGCTGATACGATTGAAACAGTTAAGGTGAATAAAAAAAGCAACCTGATTTATGTTTGCTATAAGCAAGCAACCTGCATTAACACTTATGATATGAACGGTAATTTTAAATGGGCTGTTTCTATTCCGAAATCAGACGGCAAAAACATTGCTTATTTTTATTTGAACGATAAGGATATAATGATTGAGTGCGACGGTGAGATTTATATATACGGCTGCGATAACGGCAAATTTATAAAAAAAGCATTTGCCGAGGATTACAATTTAGTTATTAAAAAAGATAAGCTTGACGATATAAAAGCATCAGACATCAAAGAAGCACAAAAATACGGCATTACATTTGACGCATACAATGTATATTTGAATAATAAAGTAATTGTTGAAAAGCCGATTTATGTACTTTTTCAAAGCGATACGCTTGGATTTTTAATATCCGCCGCTTGCGCAATTGCACTCGGAATAATAGCCTTTAGCAGTAAGGTAAAAGCACTAAACAAGATTAAATTAAATAAAAATGAAATCAAAAAAGGCGCAGAAATTCACAGAGCAATTTATATTACGGTTTCCGCCTTGCTTTTAATCTTCATTATTGTTAATCCTGTTTTAAATATTTTTAAGATAACAGATATTTCCGTCGGTATCTTCCCTGCTACATTTATATTTATCATTTGCCTGATTGCAAACGACATAACCAAAAAGCGTTATAATAATTCGGAGAAAAAATATGTCGGCACAGCGCTACACTATTTAATCGTAATTTATACCGTAACGATAATTTCGGTATTATTTTCAATTTCTTTTAAATAATTTTGCAAAAACACTTGACCTTAAAGTTACTTTATACTGTATATTGCACTTGAAAGGAGGATAATTCACTCTCTTTTGAGTGCAATTTTTTATTAAGATAAGGAGTTTATTATGAAAAATATTATCAGTATTACATTATCGATAATTATTATTTTTTCAATGGCAGCAACAGGCAGTATTGCAGATGCGCAGTCATTAAGCAATGCGAAAAGTCAAAATGTATCGGCAAGATATTATTTTAAACCGATTCATTTTGTTCATCATTTCAAGCTGATTCAAATCAGGCAATCAACTTGCACAAATAGAGGCTACAGCAAATACAGATGCTCAATATGCGGCAAAGAACGTTTCAAATATAAAGAATTAGCAAAGCATACAATTGTAATTGACAAAGCAATCAAAGCAACGTGTGCAAATGACGGCTTAACCGAAGGAAGCCATTGCGATAAATGCGGCAAAATTATTGTTAAACAGGAAGTAATTGATGAGCTTACCGACTGCACTTATGAAGAAACTATTGTTCCTGCTACTCCACAAAAAGACGGAGCTGAAAAATATTACTGCAAAAAATGCGATATAGAACAAACAAATGAAATATCACGACCGAAAACAATAAAAATGTATATTGACAAAGGATATATCACAGATTTTTACTATACGGGAAAAGCTATTAAGCCGCAAATAGATGTACTTGATGCAAAGGGAAATAAAATTCATGCATATTATTCGGTTACTTTTGAAAATAACGTAAATATCGGCATAGCAAGTGTAACAGTAGATTTCGGTAATAGCTCTTGTGACAAATATAACGGCACATTAACCGCTCATTTTAATATTATTGAAAAAAAGAGCACTTCATTAACAAGCTTAAAAAGACCGGCTATTATTAAAATTCAAGCGGTTAAGCCTCTCTTGATTTATTACACTTATATTGAAAATGCCGAGCAATATGAATTTCAATACAGCGAGCAAAAAAGCTTTAAAGATTACAAAAAGTTATATACCACACCACTTAACAATAAAACGTTTGGCACATTCACCATAAACGCAAAAGCTGATTCAGGCAAAGAAATTTATGTAAGAGTAAGGGCGATTAACAAGGAAAAAGGCATAATGTCGCCTTGGAGTGAAGTAAAATCAGTAAAATTAAACAGTTAAATTAAAATTGCTGTCTTATATTAATAAGACAGCAATTTTTATTGTTAAGAGGCTGATATATTATAGAATAATAGAAATAACATTTGCGAGGTAATGAGAGGAAAAAAGTACTAAGCTTAGCCGTGGCATTAATAATGATTTTTGTATTAATACCGATGATTTCAGGTCAAACGGAAATGTTCAAACATATTATTATGAGCTTACAAAAAGTAAAAAGTCAATTACTGTTTATGGGGCAAAAATAAGCGGAATTAAGGGATATCAAGTAAAAACATACAAAGGCAAGAATATATATTCTAAGTGGTCAAGCGTTAAAAACATAAAAACAAAATAGATATACGCTGTAAGACTTCGAGAAAGTGAGATAAATTTCGTATTTTGCGAACGGGTGCTGTACGTTGGTACTGCCCCCGAGCAAAAGACGGAAAGCGCCAAAAACGGCAAGAACTCGATGTCCTTGCCGTTTTTCCAATCCCTCTGAGTGCAACAAGTTGCACCCACCTCCCTTTGCAAGGGAGGCGAATAGGTTTATTTAATTTTACTTGGCGCGGTTTAGCCACTTTATCGACAGTCTAACTGCATCAACATAAATTGATGCAGTTATTTTTATTTAACCTTAACTTTAATCGTTTTGCTCCAAGAATAGTACGTGTATTTTTTGCCGTTCTTTTTATATGCACGAACACGCACATAATAATTTTTTTTACTCTTGGCGGTAGTGAGAGTTTTTGAAGTTTTAGATGAGCCACTCACCTTTGTACTCAAAAAATTCTTTTTAAAATTAGAAGTTGTGGACCACATAACCTGATAGCCAGATACACCGCTTCGTTTTTTCCATTTAACGTTTATTTTCTTTTTCTTGCTTGATTTTGCACTTTTGAGCGTTACAGACTTATTTTTAGTCTTAATTGAAAGTGCACTGCTTTTAGTACCTACAAATTTAATATTATCGGCAGATTTATATGCCGCAACCTTGATTTTATAAGATTTATTAGGCTTTAATCCTGTAACTTTTGCAGAAACGGTAGAAGCTTTGGAAACAGACTTTTTAAATTCATAGCTTTTGGTTGATGAATTGTAGATATAAATTCTATAGCCTGATGCCCTGCTGACCTTCTTCCATTTAACGGTTATTGAAGTATCGGTTGAGGAAAGCTTAATACCCGACACCTTGCCCGGCTTGGTAGCAACATTAAGCTGAAAGAAATTGCCCCATTTTATATTGCCACCTTTTTTAGTGTAAGCACGTATTCTTACCGGGAATCTATATGCAGATTGAAGATTAGAAAATGTAATATTAGTTTCGCCTGTATATGCATAATCTGCCCAATTGCCGCCAGCGTCCCCAATTTGAACCTGATAACCTGTTGCGCCGTCGATTTTATTCCAAGCAAGTGAAACGCTGCTTGTTGTTGATGCGGTAACATTAACAATAAGCTCATCGCTCATATTCTTAAAAACAGGAATATAAAAGGTTCTTGTCATTGAAAGAATACCTGCTTTTGAATAACCGTTATAAGACGAAACAGCCTCGCTTGCCGCCGCCTGAACATTTTTCATATATTCATTAGAATATTTATTTGACGAGGTCGGACTAACATTAAACTTTTGAAGATAACCCGTGTTTTGAGATTTAAAACTGTTTGCAACATACTTTGTACCGTAGTAAATCGCTTTATAAGGATTAGTCCACGGTCTGCCGTAGCCGCTTACGGTATTGCCCATATAAGTTGTTCTGCAATCTTTTACCAAAACGTATCCGCTTGCGCCCTCCTCATAACCCTTTGCGGTTTCATTATAAAGACGAACGTAATAATAATCGCCCTTATTTGCTCGCCACGTCATATATTGATTAGAGGAAATTGAGGTAACCGTACCGCCTGTCGGGTCAACATTAGGGTTGGCGCTGTAAAGCTTCGTCGCCTTATTTGTTTTAAGAAAGCCTGCCGCCCAAGCTAAGCCGTCTTTAGCGCCGGTATATGCACCGATATTAAAATAATTATAAATGCCCTGAAAAGGACTTGTAGAGCCGTTTACTGCCGTTGCCGAAGCTGTGGCGCCACCGTTTTCCTGCCTAATTTTAGCAGCTATATAATAAGCATTAAGGCCAAAATCCTGAGCCGCCTTCATAATAACGTCCGAATACTTGGTTGAGGCATCATACATTTTTACGTTTTGACCGGTAGTTCTGTAAGAAATAAGTGAATTATGCATCCAAGTGCCGTTCAAAATAGCTTCGACGCCTTCTTTAGTTTGCGTGCCGTCATAAGAAGTGGATTCAAATTGAAAAATATGTTTTTCATCAAGGAAATTCCTTGGGTCCATATAATATTCAACAGCGCTCTTTGAAGCAGAAACCCAATCGCTTGCCTCTTGGATTACATACTTGCCGTTTTTATAACATGATGAACATTTGCAAAACAAAGACGTATCGCCTGTTGCCGATTTAGAAATAAGCTGATTTGAATGTTTTGAACGTTCGCCGTCAATTGCTGATTCCCAATCAAGATTAGTAATAAGCGGTTTAAAAATCCAATATGGATATTTATTATGTAATTCGTTAAGTTTTTCGGCATAATCACGAGGAAAACCTTGAGAAACCAATTTTTCCGTATAACTTTGAGCCGAAGCAGTTAAAGGTACAACGGTTGTTATTATCATTAATATTGACAAAAGCAAAGAAATAACTTTTTTCAAAATATTACCTCCTGCAATAATTTGCAATGTTTTAAAGTTTTTCAGCGGCATAGATATACCGTCTGTAATTTTTCTTGTATATAATAACATTAATCAACGTAAATTGTCAACAAATTTTGAATTTTGTAATAATTTATGTGACTTTTGTTGACATAAATTAGTTAATGTTGTATCATGTATTAAGAAGTACAAAAGTAAAGGAGGAATTGTTTTGGAAAAAACAAATATCCCGGAAATACTCAAAGCTTGCAGAAAAGGAGTAAATATGACGCAGGCTCAATTTGCTAAAACAATCGGCATCAAGCGTAGTGCGTATGCTTACTACGAAAGCGGAAGAACAAGACCGAAAATTGAAACGCTCAGAACTATTGCAAAAGTTTACGGACTTGACGTAAACACTCTTATTTCTAATGAAGATTCAAATTCTCTTCACCAAGATAATGATCAAAAAATAAATTTTGATATAAAAGATTTTAATGATACGTTTTATGATTTATCTGAGAATGAAAAAGCTATAATTATGAAGCTCAGAATTATGAATCGTGAAAAGCGCACAAAAATAATTAACGAAATATTTGAATAAAAAAAATCCGACTGCGAAAAAGCAATCGGATTTTTTATTTTTCTTGAAAAATCAAGTTAAACTTCAGGCTTAGGTTCACGATTTAACAGCGAATTAACTGCAACACGAGGTGAAACTATTCCGTTTACAACGTTATTAACAGCATTAATAATCGGCAAATCTACATTATATTTTTTGCCGAGTTTAATTGCAGCCGGAAGTGCATTAATACCCTCAACAACCATTCCGACCTTTTTAACTGCATCGTCAGGACTCAATCCCTGACCTATAAGAAAGCCGGCATTATTATTGCGTGAATGAAGACTTGTGCACGTTACAATTAAATCCCCCATACCGGTAAGACCGCTAAAAGTATCCGACGAGCAACCCATAGCATTGCCAAGCCTTGAAAGTTCAGCAAGACCTCTTGTGATAAGAGCGGCGGTGGCATTGTCACCATATCCCAAGCCTCGTGAAATACCCGTTGCAAGGGCTATAATATTTTTCATTGCTCCGCAAATCTCAATCCCTTTGATATCCGTATTAGTATAAACTCGCATAAAAGAACTTGAGAAAAAGCATTGAACAATCTTTGCGATTTCAATATCCTTGCAAGCAGATACAATAGTAGTCGGCATATCAATGCTAACTTCTTCAGCATGAGTAGGGCCTGAAAGAGCGACATACTTGACAGTCGGATTTTTAATTTCATCATTGATAACTTCTGTCAAGGTCATAAGTGTATCGGATTCAATCCCCTTGGCAACATCTACAATTATTTGGTTATCCTTGATATACGGCTTACATTTTTTTGCCGTTTGGCGAACAAAAACGGACGGCACGGCAAACATAATTATATCTTTGTTTTCAATTGCCGATTTTATATCCGTAGTATATTCGATGCCTAAAGGGAGTGATACGTTGGGTAACTTGGGGTGGCGGGAGGTTTTCTTCAGTTTTTCAATTTCATCAGGCAAAGCCGACCAAACAGTAACCTCTTTATTTGTGTTTTTTAACATTCTGGCAAGCGCAATCCCCCATGTGCCTGCACCTAAAATTGCTATAGAATTCAATATTTTTCTCCGTGGTAATAATTATTCATCCTCTTTTTGTAAATCGGATGTGCAATGACAGCATTTAACTGCATCAATAGGAATTTCGCTTTTGCAAAAAGGACAAATCTTAGTTGTCGGCGCTTCTTCCTTATGTTCTTCTTTTTTCTTTGTAAGGTCAAGCATTTTATTGATTGCCTTGACAATACAGAAAATAATAAATGCCATAATAAGGAAGTTAATTACGGCAGAAATGAACGAACCGTAATCTATATAATTGTCGCCGACAAGATGAATTTTACCTTGCACCTCTGCGCCGCCTATACAATTAATGAGCGGTTTAATAATGTTATCCGTAAGTGAAGTAACGATTGCAGAAAACGCACCGCCTATAATAACGCCGACAGCAAGGTCAATTACATTTCCTCTTGAAATAAATTCCTTAAATTCAGCTAAAAACTTCTTCATTTAAAATTCCTCTTTTTATACTTTAATTATCTTTATAATATCATAATACACCCGTAAAATCAAATTTTGGAATAAACGATTTATCCGCAGAACTCAGTTCCTGAATAAAAAGTTTATCAAATGAATTATCAAACGCATAATTTACTACTTTTTCATATTCACGCTTTGTGATTTTTCGATTAATTTCAGGAAATTCACTCAAATCACCGCAAGGGGTATACTGAGCCATAAGAGAAACAAAGGTATTAGGAAAATTTGATTTAATAAAATCAAGAACGGCAATTGAGGAGTTGGTATTTTGCGGCAAAATCAAATGACGAATAATCATACCCGATTTCATAATATCGCCGTCAAATTTATCCTCAACCTGACGTCGCATTTCCAAAAGCGCCGCCGACGCTTTTTCAAAATAATCCGCCGCCTTTGAATAGCGCATTGCTTTTTCAGCTCTTATATATTTCAAATCGGGCAAATAGATATCAATAAGCCCATCTAACGCTTTGAGTGTTTCCACCTCTTCATATCCGCTTGAATTATAAACTATTGGCACAGGAGATTTCCATCTGCCAAGCACCTTTGCAAGCCTTTTTGCATAATGAGTGGGATTTACCAAATTAATATTATTTGCTCCCTGAGAAATAAGATTTTCAAAAATAGAAATAAGTTTATCGTCGCTTATTTCAACGCCTTTATTTTCAGCGCTGATTTCATTATTTTGGCAAAATACACATTTCAAATTACAGCCTGAAAAAAATACAGTACCGCTTCCCTCTTTGCCGCTTATGCAAGGCTCCTCCCAAAAATGGAGTGCCGCTCTTGCAACACGAAAATTATCGGGGCTTTGGCAAAAGCCGAGATTGACGTTTCTGTCAACATTGCAATGTCTTGGGCAAATTGAGCAAATCATATCAGCGCCTTATATATGTCGCCTTTTTTAAAAGGTGTTTGCGATGCTGTTTCCTTAGCCGCATTATTAATCGACATACCCTTTTCCACAAGATTTTTAGCCATTTCAACTGCTGTTTCAAGCGTTATATCTTCATTAATATCTTCTTTTTTACCCTCAATTATAATCACATATTCACCCTTTGGTGATTTATCGCTGTAATATTCTATCGCCTCATCAAAGGTAAATCGGAGAACTTCCTCGTGGATTTTAGTGAGTTCTCTTACAAGCGCTATATTGCGATTACCGAACACCTTGCGCATATCGTTAAGTGTATAAATAAGTTTATGAGGTGCTTCATAAAAAATCATAGTACGTTTTTCGTCCTTAATCTCTTCAAGATGTTCACGTCTTGATTTTTTATTAACTGACAAGAAGCCTTCAAAAGTAAACCTTCCCGTAGGCATACCCGATATTGCCAGTGCTGTTGCAAAGGCAGTGGGTCCCGGAACAGACTGCACTACGATACCAAGTTCATGGCAAAGAGCCACCAAGTCCTCACCGGGGTCGGAAATAGCCGGCATACCTGCATCGGTAACAATTGCACAGCTTTCACCTGCAAGTATTCTTTGGCAGATAATCTCCCCTCTTTGCCTTTTGTTATGCTCAAAATAGGAAACCATTTCTTTTTTTATATCAAAATGATTAAGAAGCTTTAAAGTGACTCTTGTGTCCTCTGCTGCTATAAAATCAACGCTTGCAAGAGTATCTACTGCTCTCGGTGAAAAATCGCTTAAATTTCCGATAGGAGTACCCACAACATATAATATTCCGCTCATTTATCATATCCGTCGGCATACGACCCATAAATGTCCAGCATTTCGGGTGTAAATTTACCGTTTTCCTTTTTAATTATTAATTGCGGCTCTACCCTTAAAAAAGGTTTAGCCCCCTTTTGCCCCTGAACAAGAAAGAGAAAAGGTTGTTCAGCGTTCTTATCCTGAACAAAACGAAGTCTTTTAGGCTCAAGTTTATATTTACGCATAAGTTCTAATGTGTCAACCAGCCTTTCGGGACGATGGCACATACAAAATCTGCCTCCGTATTTAAGCAGGTAATTTGCAGCCTTACACGCATCTTCAATATTACAGCAAACCTCGTGCCTTGCAATACGTGCACTCTCCCCAAGAGATTCAATACCTGTGCCGACAGGTTTATATGGCGGATTCATAGTAACAAGAGAAAACTTTTCCGCCTCAAAAATTTCATTAATCTTTCTCAAGTCACAATTAAAGGGCTTAAGCCTATCTTCAAGATGATTAATTTCTATTGAATGGCAAACCTGCTCATAAGCATTTTTTTGAATATCAAGGCAAGAAACGTTATTAATTTTTTCATTTCTGAGCCATAAAAGAGGAATAATTCCACAGCCTGTTCCCATATCGAGAGCCTTATCTCTCGGTTTTATTTTTGCGAAATCGGAAAGAATAACTGCATCGGTACCAAACGTATGGTCAGAAGAAACTGCTATTTTTATGTCATCGGACAATCTTTCATAATTAAACATACGCATATTATATCATATTTGATAAAAATTTCAAACAAAAAAGAGCAAGTAAATGTAACTTGCTCTTAAATAATTATTTTGTTTTAACTTTCATCTTTTTGGACCAAGAGGAAAACTGACGTTTGCCGTCGATCGTTTTATATGAACGCATTCTTACATAATACTTTTTCTTCTTTTTAAGAGATGAGAAAGTTTTTGACTTAGTTGAATTTTTAGAAATTATATAAGACTTCGTTTTTTTCTTAGAAAAAGAAGATGATGTGCTGTATTGAATTTGATAACCCGAAGCGTTAGAATCCTTGTTCCAAGAATAAGTAATCTGCTTTGACTTTTTGGATTTAAGGGAAGTAGGAGTCGGTTTGGCAGGAATAATCATAAAACTTGAAGTAAGTTCGCCCTTATAATTATTTCCGACAAAATTGACGTATACCCACGCTTTTCCCGTCTTAAAGTTATCATCATATGTGACAACATATTCACTCGGTGAAATCAAATTACCTACACTGTCATAAACAGTTACACTCGGATACGAACCGTAAGGATTAAAGGCAATTTTAGTCGACGAAAGCTTAACGGTAGAAGGCGCATAAATATTTTGAACAATATATTCATTTCCACATGAGTTACACAAAAGCTTTGAAAAGCCGTTTAATCTATTTTCTTTATCATCGTCTGCAACAGCTTTTACGAAAAGGTTGGTATAGCAATGATTATGAATATTTAACGAAGCAGAAAAGGAATATGTTCCTTTTAAACATTCAAGTCTAAAATAGTACGGTTTTCCGGCTTGAAAATAAGTTGTAGACACAAAAGAATATTCATTTTCTGTATTTACATTAGAATTAATAACATTATTTTCTGAATCATAAACTGTGAGAAAGACGTCACTTAACGGTAATTCTACACCCGACACGGTAAAATCATAATAATTTGATGAAAGGCAATCAAATTTCAGCCATAAATATTTTGTTTGAGATGAACTGCTGTCAACTTTTTCATTAACAGTTTGCCCTAAACTTATGCCGATTGCCGTTTTCATTGTATTCGCCAAGGCATTGGAAGAAAAAGACAAAAGGCTAGCAAGCATAAACAAAACAGCTACTAATATTGAACTAATTTTTTTCATAATTCACCTGACTTAATTTTAATTTATTATATATTTATATTTTACTCTAATATATAACAAATTTCAATAGACGAAAGAAAAAAGGTTGCCGCCAAAAGCGACAACCTTTTAAATTTAGAAAGTAAAATATAGATTACTCGTTGATAGCTGTAACAACGCCTGAACCTACTGTTCTACCACCTTCACGGATAGCAAAACGAAGACCTTCTTCAATAGCGATAGGAGTGATGAGCTCAACGTTCATTACAACGTTATCGCCAGGCATACACATCTCTGTACCTTCTGGAAGAGTGATAACACCAGTTACGTCAGTTGTTCTGAAATAGAACTGTGGACGATAGTTGTTGAAGAAAGGAGTATGACGGCCACCTTCGTCCTTAGAAAGAACGTAAACCTGACCTGAGAACTTTGTGTGTGGATGGATTGAACCAGGAGCTGCAAGAACCTCGCCTCTCTCGATATCAGATCTCTGAACACCACGAAGAAGACAACCGATGTTGTCACCAGCCTCAGCATAGTCAAGAATCTTTCTGAACATTTCGATACCTGTGCAAACTGTTGAACGGATTTCGTCACGAAGACCAACCATTTCAACTGTATCGTTAGTGTTAAGCTTACCTCTCTCTACTCTACCTGTAGCAACTGTACCACGACCTGTGATTGTGAATACGTCCTCAACAGGCATAAGGAAAGGAAGGTCTGACTTACGGTCAGGAGTTGGGATATACTCATCAACTGCATCCATGAGTTCCTTAATGCATTCGCAAGCAGGATCGTCATTTGATGGAGCCTCAAGAGCCTTAAGAGCTGAACCCTTGATGATTGGGCACTCGTCATCGAATTCATACTCAGCGAGTGTTTCACGAACTTCCATCTCTACGAGTTCAAGGAGTTCTGGGTCATCAACTTGGTCAGTCTTGTTAAGGAATACGATGATTGCTGGAACGCCTACCTGACGAGCAAGGAGAAGGTGTTCTTTAGTCTGAGCCATAGGACCGTCAGTTGCAGCGATAACAAGGATAGCACCATCCATCTGAGCAGCACCTGTGATCATGTTCTTGATATAGTCAGCATGGCCTGGGCAGTCAACGTGAGCATAGTGACGCTTGTCAGTTTCATACTCAACGTGAGCTGTGTTGATTGTGATACCACGTTCTCTTTCTTCAGGAGCCTTATCGATATCTGCATAGTCCTCAAACTTTGCATAGCCCTTGTTTGCAAGATACTTTGTGATAGCAGCAGTAAGAGTAGTCTTACCATGGTCAACGTGACCGATTGTACCAATGTTTACATGTGGCTTGGTACGATTAAAATGTTCTTTTGCCATTGGAATTTTCCTCCTTAAAATTTACAATAGAAAAATTGTCAAAGATATTCTATCAAATAAGAATAGAAATATCAAGAGTTTTTTATAAAATTATATGCAACTAATTAGTCTTTCTTAGCTCTTTCGCTAATGATAGACTCACTAATTGACTTAGGAACAGGCTCGTAACCGTCCGGCTCCATTGTGTACTGACCACGACCCTGAGTCTTTGAACGAAGGTCATTAACGTAGCCAAACATTTCTGAAAGCGGAACTCTTGCATTAATCTGCTTAGCACCTGCTCTGTCTTCCATACCCTGAATCTGTCCACGACGAGAGTTAAGGTCGCCGATAACATCGCCCATATATTCTTCAGGAACGATAACTGTAACCTTCATCATTGGTTCGAGGATGATTGGGTTAGCCTTCTTAGCAGCATCCTTGAATGCCATAGAACCTGCAATCTTAAATGCCATTTCTGATGAGTCGACTTCGTGATAAGAACCATCATAAAGCTCAACTCTAACGTCAACAACGTTGTAGCCTGCAAGGATACCACTCTTCATAGCACCCTGAATACCGGCGTCAACAGCAGGGATATATTCCTTAGGAATAGCACCGCCGACGATTTGGTTTACAAATTCGTAACCCTTGCCGATGCCATTTTCATCAAGGTTAGGCATAATACGAATCTTAACATGACCGTACTGACCTGAACCACCTGACTGTCTCTTATACTTAAGGTCTGAAGAGCTTTCCTGCTGGATTGTTTCCTTATAAGCAACCTGAGGAGCACCAACGTTAGCCTCAACCTTAAATTCACGAAGAAGACGGTCAACGATAATCTCAAGGTGAAGTTCACCCATACCTGCGATAATAGTTTGTCCTGTTTCTTCGTCAGTATATGCTTTAAATGTTGGGTCTTCTTCTGCAAGCTTTGCAAGAGCAATACCCATCTTTTCCTGACCTGCTTTAGTCTTTGGCTCAATAGCAACACGGATAACAGGGTCAGGGAAATTCATTGATTCAAGAATGATTGGATGACTCTCGTCGCAAAGAGTATCACCTGTTGTAGTATTCTTTAAACCTACTGCAGCAGCGATATCACCTGAATAAGCTACAGGAATATCCTCTCTGTGGTTAGCGTGCATAAGAAGGATTCTGCCCATTCTTTCCTTTTGGTCCTTAACAGAGTTAAGGCAAGGAGTGCCGGCAGCAATCTGACCTGAATATACACGGAAGAAACAAATCTTACCAACGAATGGGTCAGTAGCAATCTTGAATGCAAGAGCTGAGAATGGCTCATCATCAGATGAATGACGGAATTCTTCCTCTTCTGTATCAGGATTTACACCCTTGATTGACTCAACGTCGGTAGGAGCCGGCATATAGTCAACAATTGCATCAAGGAGTGGCTGAACACCCATATTACGATAAGCTGTACCGCAGCAAACAGGAACCATCGAGTTTGCGATAGTAGACTTACGGATAACCTTCTTGATTTCGTCAACAGTAATAGCGTCTTCGCCCTCTTCGAAGTATTTTTCCATAAGGTCCTCATCCATCTCAGCAACATGCTCTACAAGCTCAGTTCTGTACTTTGCAGCGAGTTCCTTCATATCATCAGGGATTTCTCTGATTTCAAATTTCATACCCTTTTCTTTATCAGGATCGATATAGATAACGGCATGGTTTTCTACGAGGTCAATAATACCCTCAAAGGTATCCTCACTTCCGATTGGAAGCTGGATAGGAAGAGCATTACATTTAAAACGGTCTTTAACCATATTAAGAGCTCTGTAGAAGTCAGCACCCATAATATCCATCTTATTAACGAATATCATACGAGGTACTTTATATTCATCAGCCTGGCGCCATACGGTTTCAGACTGTGGCTCAACACCGCCCTTTGCACAAAGAACAGTAACTGAACCGTCAAGTACACGAAGTGAACGCTGAACCTCAACTGTGAAGTCAACGTGACCCGGTGTATCGATAATATTGATTCTATGCTTTTTCCAGAAACAAGTAGTTGCAGCAGATGTGATTGTGATACCACGCTCCTGCTCCTGCTCCATCCAGTCCATTGTTGCAGCACCTTCGTGTGTTTCACCAATCTTGTGGTTTACACCTGTATAATACAGAATACGCTCGGTGGTTGTAGTTTTACCTGCATCAATATGAGCCATAATGCCAATATTTCTTGTTTTCTCAAGAGATACTTGTCTTGACATAATACCCTCCTATTAATATCTGAAATGAGCAAATGCTTTGTTTGCTTCTGCCATCTTGTGTGTATCGTCGCACTTCTTAACTGCGCCGCCTGTCTTATTAACAGCGTCCATAATTTCAGCAGCAAGACGTTCTCTCATAGTTCTCTCTGAACGCTGACGAGCGTAAAGAGTAATCCAACGAAGACCTAAAGTCTGTCTTCTTTCAGGACGAACCTCAAGAGGAACCTGGTAAGTAGCACCGCCGACACGGCGAGCCTTTACCTCGAGTACAGGCATTACGTTTTCCATTGCAGCTTCAAAAGTCTCTAATGGGTCGTTGCCTGTTTTTTCCTTAATGATGTCGAATGCGTCGTAAACGATTTTCTGAGCGACGCCCTTCTTTCCATCAAGCATGATGCTGTTGATAAGTCTGGTTACAAGCTTTGAATTGTAAAGCGGATCAGGTAATACATCACGCTTAGCGATTTGGCCTCTTCTTGGCATCTTCGCTTCCCTCCTTCATAATTTTTAATGAGTTCATAGGTACTCGGTTTTTCCGTGGAGTCAACAAAAGGTCATATACGCTGTAATTATATATAGGTATATAAACTATTGTTATCCATTAAAATAAGGCTTATTTCTTAGCAGCCTTTGGCTTCTTTGCACCGTACTTAGAACGGCTCTGCATTCTGCCGTTTACACCCTGTGTATCAAGTGTACCACGAATAATATGGTAACGTACACCAGGAAGGTCCTTAACACGGCCGCCACGAATCATAACTACAGAGTGTTCCTGAAGGTTATGACCAACGCCCGGAATGTATGCAGATACTTCAATACCGTTAGTAAGACGAACTCTGGCAATCTTACGAAGAGCTGAGTTAGGCTTCTTAGGTGTAGCAGTCTTTACTGCAGTACAAACGCCACGCTTTTGAGGTGAGTTGTTATCTGTAACAACATTTTTCTTAGTGTTTAAGCCCTTTAAAAGTGCAGGTGTCTTTGACTTCTTTTCGATAGTCTTACGACCTGTTCTTACGAGCTGATTAAAGGTAGGCAATAGTTTATCTCCTTTCAAAAATTATTTTATACGCTGTGTGCGTATAAGTCATACGCCGAAAAATCGGCATATCAATTAAACGCACACCTCGGGGCAAGCCAAAGCTTACCCCGAAATGTTGTATTATTTGCTAAAAAGTTGCATAAAAATTTGTTGATTATATACAAACTTATCTCACACGATTTAGCATTATACCACTACTGCATAGTGTTTGTCAAGAGTTCTTGTAATTGTTCAAGATTTAAAATTTCATCGCTGTTTTCAGCGGCAAAATAACTCGGAACAACATCAACCTTACGGAATACGTCCATACCTGTACCGGCAGGAACAAGTTTACCGATAATAACATTTTCCTTAAGACCGATAAGTGGGTCGCTCTTGCCTCTGATAGCAGCATCGGTAAGAACTCTTGTTGTTTCCTGGAAGGAAGCGGCTGAAAGGAATGAATCTGTAGCAAGAGAAGCCTTTGTAATACCCATAAGAATAGGAATATATGTTGCTTTCTTAAGATTTTCCTCACCTGCTTTAATTCTTGCGTCAATCTTGTCGTTTGCTTCGTCAACAGCCGAAACATCAACCATTGTGCCTGCAACGAGATCGGTGTCACCTGCTTCGTCAACAGTACATTTCTTAAGCATCTGACGAACAATAACCTCGATATGCTTATCGTTGATATCAACACCCTGTGTACGATATGCAAACTGAACTTCCTTAATAAGGTAGTTATAAACAGCTTCTTCACCGAGAATTGCAAGAACATCGTGCGGATTAACAGCACCGAGAGTAAGCTCAGTACCCTTAGTAATATGAGCACCCTCTACGATATTTTCGCAAAGTCTTGCACCGTAAGGAATAAGATATTTCTTCTCCTCAGCAGTATCCTTATTATAAACGATAACGTGACGGCTCTTTTTGATTTCCTCAAAACGAACATCACCTTCGATTTCAGAAAGGATAGCAAGCTGCTTTGGCTTTCTTGCCTCAAAGAGTTCCTCAACACGAGGAAGACCCTGTGTGATATCTGCACCGCCGGCTACACCACCGGTATGGAATGTTCTCATTGTAAGCTGAGTACCAGGCTCACCGATTGACTGAGCGGCAATGATACCGACTGCTTCACCAACCTGAACAGGTTCATTAAATGCAAGGTTTGCACCATAACACTTACGGCAAACACCGTGACGTGATTTACAAGTAATAAGTGAACGAATCTTTACCGACTCAATACCTGCGTCAACAATACGCTTAGCATCATCAGAAGTCATCATTCTGTCAGTTTCCATAAGAATTTCACCGGTCTTAGGGTCAACTACAGGGTCAACAACAAATCTGCCTGTAAGTCTTTCCTCAAGCGGTTCAAGAACACGGTTACCGTCCATAATTTTGCTTACTACGATACCGTCATGACATCCGCAGTCGTCGTCACGAATGATAACGTCCTGAGATACGTCAACAAGACGTCTTGTAAGATAACCTGAGTCAGCAGTACGAAGAGCTGTATCGGCAAGACCTTTACGAGCACCACGAGAAGAAATGAAATATTCAAGAATATTAAGACCCTCACGATAGTTAGCACGAATAGGAACCTCGATTGTCTTACCTGCTGTATTTGCAATAAGACCTCTCATACCTGCAAGCTGACGAAGCTGTGAAGTACTACCACGAGCACCTGAGTCTACCATCATGTGAATTGGGTTATGAGCACCGTCAAAGTTACTCGTAAGCTCATTAGAAACCTTATTGGTACAATCTTCCCATGCTTTGATTACTGCTGAGGAACGCTCCTCGTTAGTAATAAAGCCGTAGTTATAGTTATATGTGATTTCATCAACTTTCTTTTCTGCTTCTGCAAGGTATTCCTTCTTCTTTTCAGGGATAAGTGCGTCGCAAACAGCAACGGTAGTACCTGAAACAGTTGAATACTTATAGCCCTGTGCCTTGATAGAATCAAGAACATGAGAAGCAATAGAAACGCCGTGAACATTGATACATCTTTCTACAATTTGACCGAGCTGCTTTTTCTTAACTACAAATGAAACCTCAAGGTCAAATTCGTGTGCAGGGTCAGTTCTGTCAACAAAGCCGAGATCCTGAGGAATCGGATTATTGAAGATGATTCTGCCGATTGTTGTAATTATAACAGCGCTCTTAGTTACGCCGTCAACCTCACGAGTAACACGAATCTTTGCAGGTGAATGCATACCGAGAGAGCCCTCCTGATATGCCATCATTGCCTCATCTTTATCTCTGTAAAGCTTATAGGAACGGTAGTAGCCATACTTTTGAGCAAGCTCTTCCTCTGAAATCTCACAAAGAATAGCAGGATTAGAAATATAATCACGTGGATCTTCAAAATCTTTATTAATATCAGCTTTAACGTCTGCAAAATCAACTTCCTGAGTTCTTGCCTCGTCCTTATAGAATTTAGGTTGACCCGGCTCACCTTCTTTAATCATTGTAAGATAGTATGAACCGATAACCATATCCTGAGTAGGAACAGTAACAGGCTTACCGTCTGACGGCTTAAGAAGGTTATTGGCAGCAAGCATCAACATTCTTGCCTCAGCCTGAGCTTCAGCAGAAAGAGGTACGTGAACAGCCATTTGGTCACCGTCGAAGTCGGCGTTGAATGCGGTACAAGCAAGCGGATGAAGCTTAATTGCTCTACCCTCAACAAGTACAGGTTCAAATGCCTGAATACCAAGTCTGTGAAGTGTGGGGGCACGGTTTAACATAACCGGGTGATCCTTGATTACAACCTCAAGGCTATCCCAAACAGCAGGATTATTGGCTCTTTCAACCATTTTTCTTGCTGACTTAATATTAGATGCAACACCGGTTTCAACAAGTCTTTTCATAACGAAAGGCTTGAAAAGTTCAATAGCCATTTCTTTAGGAAGACCGCACTGGTGCATCTTGAGTTCAGGACCTACAACGATAACCGAACGACCTGAATAGTCAACACGCTTACCGAGAAGGTTTTGACGGAAACGTCCCTGCTTACCCTTAAGCATATCAGAAAGTGACTTAAGAGGTCTGTTATTAGGACCTGTAACAGGACGGCCACGACGACCGTTATCGATAAGAGCATCAACAGATTCCTGAAGCATTCTCTTCTCGTTTCTTACGATGATTTCAGGAGCGCCAAGCTCAAGAAGTCTTTTAAGACGATTGTTTCTGTTAATAACTCTTCTGTAAAGGTCGTTAAGGTCAGAGGTAGCAAATCTGCCACCGTCAAGCTGAACCATAGGACGGATATCAGGAGGAATTACAGGAATAGCGTCAAGAATCATCCATTCAAGCTTATTGCCGCTGTGGTAGAAAGCATCAACAACATCAAGCCTTTTAAGAAGTCTTACTCTCTTTTGACCTGTAGCACCCTCAAGTTCTGCAGTAAGTTCATCACGAAGCTGAGCAACATCAATTCCCTGAAGAAGCTCTTTAACAGCCTCGGCGCCCATACCTGCCTTAAAGTCGTCCTCGTATCTTTCTCTCATTTCAGCATATTCTTTTTCATTAAGAATCTGCATCTTTTCAAGTGGGGTGTCACCGGGATCGGTAACAATGTAAAGTGCAAAATAAAGCACCTTTTCAAGGTATCTCGGGCTGATATCAAGTACAAGACCGAGGCGGCTCGGAATACCCTTAAAATACCAAATATGAGAAACAGGAGCTGCAAGCTCGATATGACCCATACGTTCACGTCTTACTTTTGAACGTGTAATTTCAACACCGCAGCGCTCGCAGACTTTTCCCTTATAACGAACTCTCTTATATTTACCGCAATGACATTCCCAATCCTTCATAGGTCCGAAAATTCTTTCGCAGAAAAGACCGTCACGTTCAGGTTTAAGAGTTCTGTAGTTTATTGTTTCAGGCTTTGTTACTTCGCCGTAAGACCATTCACGAATCTGCTCCGGTGAAGCAAGGCCGATTTTTATTGAACTGAATTCGTTTTCATAATTATCCATATGGAAGCACTCCTTTATATTAGTTAGTTGCGGAAGTCTTATCAGAATTATTCATCGTCTGAAGAATCGTCGCCGAAGCCGAAATCGTAATCATCATCTGATTCGCTTTCGCCATCTGCAAACAAATCATCAAAGCCATCTGACTGACCTGCTTCCTGTTCGCCCTCAGCATTTTCTACTCCAAAGCCTTCCTGACCCTCAAAGTCATTTACTGTTGTAAATGCTTGTTCATCGATTGGCTGAATACCTGAACCGTCATCAAGGTCTTGCTTAAGCTCAACCTCATTGCCGTCCTTATCGAGAACCTTAGTGTCAAGACCGAGTGCCTGAAGTTCTTTGAAGAGAACCTTGAATGACTCAGGTGTGCCTGCCGCAGGAATATTCTCGCCTTTTACGATTGACTCGTAAGTACGAACACGGCCGACAACGTCATCGGACTTAATTGTAATAATTTCTTGAAGAGTATAAGCTGCACCGTAAGCTTCAAGTGCCCAAACTTCCATTTCGCCGAAACGCTGACCGCCGAACTGAGCTTTACCACCAAGCGGTTGCTGAGTTACAAGGCTGTAAGGACCTGTTGAACGAGCGTGAATCTTATCATCAACAAGGTGATGGAGTTTAAGATAATACATATAACCTACTGTGATACGGTTATCAAACTTTTCACCTGTACGGCCGTCGATAAGTTCTGTCTTACCGTCATATACCTTCTTGCCGTTTTCATCGATATAGTAACCGATATCGGCTTCCTTAAGGCATTCACGAATATCTTCCTCATGAGCACCGTCGAATACAGGAGTCATCATCTTCCAGCCAAGAGCCATAGCTGCATAGCCGAGATGAACCTCAAGTACCTGACCGATATTCATACGTGAAGGTACGCCGAGAGGGTTAAGAACAATATCAAGAGGTCTGCCGTCAGGAAGGAATGGCATATCCTCCTGAGGTAAAATTCTTGAAACAACACCTTTGTTACCGTGACGACCTGCCATCTTATCGCCGACTTGAATTTTACGCTTTTGAGCAATATATACTCTAACTACTTTATTTACACCCGGTGAAAGCTCATCGCTGTTAGCACGGGTAAATACTTTAACGTCAACAACAATACCGTATTCGCCGTGAGGGATACGCATTGATGTATCTCTAACCTCTCTTGCCTTTTCGCCAAAGATAGCTCTCAAAAGTCTTTCCTCGGCTGTAAGCTCTGTTTCACCCTTAGGTGTAACTTTGCCGACAAGAATATCGCCTGAATGAACCTCGGCACCGATACGGATAATACCGTCTTCGTCGAGGTCACGAAGAGCATCCTCACCAACGTTAGGAATATCTCTTGTTATTTCTTCAGGACCGAGTTTTGTATCACGAGCCTCTACCTCATGCTCAACAACGTGGATTGAGGTATAAACGTCGTCTCTTACAATCTTTTCATTAATAAGAACAGCATCCTCATAGTTATAACCTTCCCATGTCATAAAGCCGATAAGGGCATTCTTACCAAGTGAAATTTCACCGTTGCAGGTTGCCGGACCGTCTGCAATAACCTGTCCGTCCTCAACTTTTTGGTGAAGAGAAACGATAGGACGCTGATTAATGCATGTTCCCTGGTTAGAACCTTGGAACTTAACAAGCTCATACTTGTCAACTTCACCCGGCTTAACTGTAATTTCAATAGTGTCGGCATCAACTGCAGTAACAGTACCGCCACGCTTAGCAATAACAACTACACCGGAGTCGTAAGCTGCTTTATATTCCATACCGGTTCCTACAACAGGAGCGACTGTCTTAAGAAGAGGTACAGCCTGACGCTGCATGTTAGCACCCATAAGTGCACGGTTAGCGTCATCGTTTTCAAGGAAAGGAATCATTGCTGTAGCAACTGAAACTACCATCTTAGGCGATACGTCCATATAATCTACTCTTTCAGGAGGAAGAGTAAGGAACTCATCACGGCAACGGCAAGTAACTCTTGCGTTTGTAAATCTGCCGTTTTCATCAAGAGGTTCGTTAGCCTGAGCAACAACGTAATTATCCTCAACATCGGCAGTCATATAAACAACCTCGTCGGTTACAACGCCTGTTTCCTTATCAACCTTGCGGTATGGAGCTTCAATAAAGCCATATTCATTAAGACGGCTGTAACAAGCAAGATAAGAGATAAGACCGATGTTAGGACCTTCAGGTGTCTCTATAGGACACATACGGCCGTAGTGGGTATAGTGTACGTCACGAACTTCGAAACCTGCACGGTCTCTTGAAAGACCGCCGGGACCGAGAGCCGAAAGTCTTCTCTTATGAGTAAGCTCTGCAAGAGGATTGTTCTGGTCCATAAACTGAGAAAGAGGAGATGAACCGAAGAACTCTTTAATTGCGGCAACAACAGGACGAATATTAATAAGAGCCTGAGGTGTGATAGCACCGTCGTCATCCTGAGCCTGAAGAGTCATACGCTCACGAATAACTCTTTCCATTCTTGTAAAACCGATTCTGAACTGATTTTGAAGAAGTTCGCCGACAGCTCTGATTCTACGGTTACCAAGGTGGTCGATATCGTCGGTAGCGCCTACGCCATTTGCAAGGTTAATAAGATAAGACACGCTTGCAAAAATATCATCTGTTGTAATATGCTTTGGAACAAGGTCGTCTGCTCTTCTTTCAATTTCTTCCTTAAGAGCATCAACGTCGTCGCCGCACTTTTCAAGAATTTCGGAAAGGACTCTATACGATACCATTTCGTGAATACCAAGCTCTTTGCAGTCGAAATCAACGTATTTGTAAATATCAACCATACCGTTAGATACGATTTTTACTTCCTTGCCGTCTGCATCTACAAATGCAACCATAACGCCTGCATTTTCAATTTCAACAGCTCTTTCTTCGCTGATTTTCTCGCCTGCATCTGCAAGAAATTCACCCTGTGGTGAGATGATAGGCTGAGTAAGAACTCTGTCCTTAAGTCTATCACTTAACGAAAGCTTTTTATTATATTTATATCTGCCGACTCTTGAAAGGTCATAACGGTGAGCATCAAAGAACAAACCGTCAAGATGAGCCTGTGCTGTTTCAAGGGTTGGCGGCTCACCCGGACGAAGTTTTTTATAAACTTCAAGAAGAGCCTCCTCGGTGTTCTTAGTAGTATCCTTATCAATTGTGGCAAGAATCTTTTCATCTTCACCAAAGAAATCAACGATTTCAGAATCAGTACCGAGACCTAAAGCACGAAGGAAGGTTGTGATATAAATTTTTCTGTTTTTATCAATACGAACATAGAAAAGGTCATTGGCGTCGGTTTCATACTCAAGCCAAGCACCACGGTTAGGAATAACAGTGTTGGTAAAAAGTTCCTTACCTGTCTTATCGTGGTCCATATTGTAATAAACACCCGGAGAACGAACAAGCTGAGACACAATACATCTTTCAGCACCGTTGATAACAAATGTACCTGCATCTGTCATCCAAGGCAAGTCGCCCATAAAAATAGTGTTTTCTTTAATTTCGCCTGTTTCTTTGTTAACAAGTCTTGCCCTAACCTTTAAAGGACGGGCATAAGTGGTGTCACGAGCCTTACACTGTGCAATTGAATACTTAGGTTCGTCGTCAATTGAAAAGTCGACAAAGTCAAGCACAAGGTTGCCGGTGTAATCGCTGATTTCACCGATATCCTTAAATACCTCTTTGAGACCCTCTTCAAGAAACCAACGGTAAGAACTCTTCTGCACCTCGATAAGGTTAGGCATTTTCATAACCTCATTGATTTTTGCAAAACTCTTTCTCGTTGTTGTGCCGAGCTGGACATCCTTAACATTTACCATTAGAGTCACTCCGATCGTTTTATTTTCATAAATTGTTTATATTCGTAAACGGCAAATTGCTTATTGCGTTATGACCTGAAAATCAAAATTTTCCGTTACATATATTACGCAATAATTAAAAATATAGAATTTATAATTTGCAATAAAAAGCCATTTTAAGATGCTTAATAATATAAACTAAGTAAAACAATATGTCAACACTTTTTTTAATAAAACTTTCTGCATCTTAAAAAGTTTTTAGTACACTGCCCCGTGTGTATCACATTTACACCGAAAAATTAACTTAATTTAAGTATTTTTAGATTGATTTACGAGATACACTTTGATATAATTGCAAATAGATTATAAAATATTTATTACATTACTATTTAGCTTTCAGGTGACGAAATTGAAAAATACTATCAAAAAATTATTTTGCACGGCTTTATGTCTTATATTGACAATTACAATATTTGCCGGTTGCTCATCAAATAACGATAAAATCGACTTTATATATCCTTTTTCCGGTGACATTAAAAGCTTCGACCCGCAAATTGCAAAAACAGCCGATGAATTTTTGCTTGTTGAAAATTGCTTTGAAGGACTTGTAAGAGTTAATGACAACGGCAAGGTACAGGCTGGCGTTGCAAAAACTTGGGAAATAAGCAATGGCGGAAAAACATACACATTTCATTTAAGGCAAGGGGCAAAATGGAACGTAAAAAGCACGTCGCAGAGTTCTGACAATAAAGAACTTACAAAAGTGCAGGAGCTTATGGGCGAAAGCTTTAATCCCGATATAACCGCTAATGACTTTGTATTTGCACTCCAAAGAGCGTGTGAGAAAAATACCGACGCTCCCCTTTTCTCATCAATTTCAAATATCGTGAATGCATCTAAAATACATTCAGGTAAATTAAGTTCAAATAAATTAGGCGTGAAGGCACTTGACGATTACACACTTGAAATTAATCTTAAATCAGCAGACGACGGATTTTTAAACGTTCTTGCAACAGCCGTTGCAATGCCCTGCAACAAAGAATATTTCAACGCAACAAAGGGCAGATACGGCTTAGGTCTTGATTATACAATATTCAACGGTCAGTTCTATGTCAGTAACATTCTTGAAGCATCATACATTTTAAAAAACAACAAGCAATACGTCGGCGATTTCAAATCAGCTGTAACTGATATTACATTAAAAATAACAGACAAAACCGAAGATGCAGCCAAAAATCTTAAATCAGGCTATTACGACGCAGCTTATATAACAGGTCAGGAATATGATAAGCTAAAGGACAGCGACATAACTGCAATAAGCTACACCGACGCAACGCTTGCAATGGTATTAAACAAAAACAACACTATCTTTTCAAATGATAAATTAAGGCAAGCTGTTTGCTTAAGCATTTCGGATATAGACACAAAGAAATATGACTATTTAAGCCGTGCAACAAGTTTTACACCGCCGAGCTGCAAAATAGGAACAGACGAGGCAAATAAGGCAATCGGCACAACCGTTTATAAGCAAAACATATCCAAAGCGCAGCAGCTTTGGAAAGAGGGATTAAACGAACTTGGCGCATCGCAAGCAAGCTTTAACGTTATTGCGACCGAGGAATACAAAGATACAGTTAAAGAACTTGTTCAGGGTATTCAGGCAGGCGTTGGCTCAATTTCAGCTTACGGCAATGATGATGAACATAAAATCAGCTTTTCATTAAAGGTAAATATATTGAGTGAAAACGATTATCAAAATGCATTGTCAAAAGGAGATTATGACATTGCACTTTATAAATTCACGGCTACTAATCAAAGTCCGCTTGATTTTTTAAGTACAATCATTAACGGCAATTATATAGGAACAGTACCTGCCGCAATATCTGCACTAAAAAAAGCGCAAAACGCAACTGCCGCAGAACTCGCCGTTAATACCAAAAAATGTGAAACGGCAATTTTAGCAGATTACAGCATTAAGCCTGTGCTATTTGAATCATCATATTATGCTCAGGCAAGCGGAGTTAAAAATGTTCAGTTCCACCCCGGCAGCGGAAGGGTAAGCTTTGTAAATGCAACAAGAGAAGAAAAATAATTTAACAGCAATAATTATAAGTTGGGCACTTGTTTTTATTTGTATGGCAATAATATTTTGGCTTTCCTCAAGAACGGCTGACGAATCGGCGGCACAAAGCAGTGTTATTGTAAAATGGATAATAAATCATTTCGGAAAAAACAGCGTGACTGATTTTATCGTAAGAAAGCTTGCTCATTTTTCAGAATACGTTGGTCTGTGCTTTTTGGCAAGCAATGCAATATATCAATCGAGTAAGCGTTTTATTCCGCTTTATTCCTGCGCTCTCACCTCTTTTTATGCAATAAGCGATGAATTTCATCAAATTTTTGTTGACGGACGTTCGTGTGAAATAAGAGATTGGGCAATTGATACAGTCGGTGCTTTAGCAGGGGCTTTAGCCTTTTATATTATTTACATTATTATAAAAAAAGTTGTTAAAAAGAAAAATAACATTGACACACAAATTAATTAGTTTATAATATATTAGATAACGATTTATAAAACGGAGGAAAAACAAATATGAACGTACTTGTGTATGATAACGAAGAGCAAATCGGTATTGCGGCAGGTAACTATATGTGCGGACAGGTTCTTGCAAAGCCTGACAGCGTACTTGGTCTTGCTACAGGCTCAACGCCGCTTAAGCCTTACGGTCATATGATTAAACTTTATGAGCAGGGTGCAGTTGATTTCAGTAAGGTAACAACCTTTAACCTTGACGAATATTGCAAGCTTGACGTAAACGATATAAATTCATATCATCGCTTTATGCATGACAATCTTTTCAATCACATTAACATTCCCGAGGAAAACATTAATTTCCTCAATGGCAATGCCGAAGATCCCGAAGATGAATGCAAAGCTTATGAAGAAAAAATCAAAAAAGCCGGCGGAATTGATATTCAGCTTTTAGGTATCGGTTCAAACGGTCACATTGCATTTAATGAGCCGTCTGACAGTTTCCAAAGATGGAGTCACGTTGTAGCACTTAAAGAAAGCACAATTAAGGACAACAGCCGCTTTTTCAAATCAATTGATGAGGTTCCTACTCACGCAGTAACTATGGGTATCGGCTCAATTATGCAGGCTAAGAGAATACTTATCATTGCTATCGGTGAAAATAAGGCTAAGGCAATCAAGCAACTTATTGACGGTGATGTTACACCACAATGCCCTGCTTCGGTTCTTCAATTCCATACAGATGTAACTCTTATGCTTGATAAGGGTGCCGCATCACTTCTTTAATATAAATTTTAAGGAGAAATCAAAATGGCTGAAAAAGAAAAATTTTATATAACTACGGCAATTGCATATACCTCAAGAAAGCCGCATATCGGCAACAGCTATGAAATTGTTTTGACAGACGCTATTGCAAGATATAAAAGGCTTCAGGGATATGACGTATTTATGCTTACGGGTACTGACGAACACGGTCAAAAAATCGAAGAATATGCAGAAAAAGCCGGCGTTACTCCTAAGGAGTATGTTGACAAGGTATCGGGCGAAATCCGTGAAATTTGCGACCTTTTAAACACAAGCTATGACAAGTTTATCAGAACTACCGACCCTTACCATGAAAAAATCGTTCAAAAGATTTTCAAGAAATTATATGACCAAGGCGATATTTACAAGGGTCATTACGAGGGTATGTATTGCACCCCTTGCGAATCATTCTGGACTGAGAGCCAGCTTGTTGACGGCAAGTGCCCTGATTGCGGCAGAGAAGTAAAGCCTGCTAAGGAGGAGGCTTATTTCTTAAGGCTTTCTAAATATCAAAAGCAGCTTGAGGAATTTATTGAAAACAATGAAAACTTTATTTATCCTGAGGCTCGAAAAAAGGAAATGCTTAATAACTTTATTAAGCCCGGCTTGCAGGACCTTTGCGTAAGCCGTACAAGTTTTAAATGGGGTATTCCCGTAACTTTTGACGATAAGCACGTAATTTATGTTTGGATTGACGCACTTTCAAACTATATCACTGCTCTCGGCTACGACCCTGACGGCTCATCTGAACTTTATAAAAAATATTGGCCTGCCGACGTTCACATTATCGGTAAGGATATCGTGAGATTCCATACAATTTATTGGCCTATTATGCTTATGGCACTCGGCGAACCGCTTCCTAAGCAGGTATTCGGTCATCCTTGGCTTTTATTTGGCGAGGACAAGATGTCAAAGTCACGTGGCAACGTTATTTATGCAGACGACCTTGTTAAGCTTCTCGGTGTTGACGCAGTAAGATATTATCTTGTATCGGAAATGCCTTATGCAAGCGACGGTTCAATCACTTATGAAACGATTATCGAGCGCTACAACAGCGACCTTGCTAACACTTTCGGCAATCTTGTAAACAGAACAATCGCAATGCAAAACAAGTATTTTGACGGTGTTGTTCAAACTCCTTGCTATGAGCCTGAATGTAAATATGTTGAGGACGAGGAGCTTAAAACCTTTGCTCTTGATACAGTTGCAAAAGTTGAAAAATGTTTTGAAACCTACAGAGTTGCAGATGCTGTTGAGGCTGTATTAAACCTTGCAAAGCGCTCTAACAAATATATTGACGAAACTGCTCCTTGGGCTCTTGCAAAGGACGAAAGCCAAAAGTCAAGACTCGGTACGGTTCTTTACAATCTTCTTGAAGCTATTAGATATATTGCGATACTTCTTTCGCCGTTTATGCCTGAAACAAGCGAAAAAATCTTTGAGCAGATGAACTGCGATATTAAGGATTACGATTCACTTAAGAAGTTCGGAGCGCTTAAGCCCGGTACTAAAGTAGGAGAAGCCAAAGCACTCTTTGCAAGAATTGACTCTGAAAAGATGCTTGCCGAGATTGCTGAAAAGCAAAAGGAAAATGCTAAGCAAGAGGCTGCGGCTAAGCCTGAAATTGAAGGTCTTGCTCAAATTCAATTTGACGATTTTGCAAAAGTTGAGCTTAGGGTTGCAAAGATTGAGCAATGTGAGCCGATAAAGAAAGCTAAAAAGCTTCTCAAATTACAGGTTAATGACGGCTCAGGCGAACTAAGGCAAATTGTTTCCGGTATTGCTCCTTGGTACAAGCCTGAAGATTTAATCGGCAAGAGCGTTATTATTGTTGCAAACCTTAAGCCTGCAAAGCTTTGCGGCGAAATGAGCAACGGTATGCTTCTTGCAGGTGATGTAAGCGAAAATGACGTCAAGGTGCTTTTCGTTGACGGTATGCCGGCAGGTACTAAAATAAGATAAGAAACGGTAGGAATATAAATGTATCACAATATTTTTGATACACATTCCCACTACGACGACAGTAAATTTGACCCTGACAGAGAGGAATTATTAAATAATCTTCAAAGTCAGGGTGTTTCTTTAGTTGTCAGCTGCGGATGTGACATAGATTCAACTCAATTTAATTTTGACCTTGCGCAAAAATATGATTATATGTATTTTGCCGCAGGCTTTCACCCCGAAAATTTAAAGGGTGCAACGCTTGATGATTTAAAAGTCATTGAAAGATTTGCAAAAAACGATAAATGCGTTGCAATCGGCGAAATAGGACTTGATTATTACTGGATGGATTCAAGCAAAGAGGAGCAGAAAAAGTTTTTCAAAGCGCAAATTGAGCTTGCAAAAAAGCTTGATATGCCGATAATTGTTCACGACAGAGACGCTCACGGCGATACCCTTGATATTCTCAGAGAAACAAAGCCTAAGGGTGTTGTTCATTGCTTTTCAGGTTCAAAGGAAATGGCAAGAGAAATCATTAAACTCGGTATGTATATCGGTTTAAACGGAGTTGTCACCTTTAACAATGCAAGAAAAAGCCTTGAGGTCGCAAAGGAAATCCAGATTGAGCGTCTTGTGCTTGAAACCGACTGCCCGTACCTTGCCCCTACCCCGATGAGAGGCAAGCGCAACGATTCGCACTATATTCCGTATATTGCTGAAAAAATCGGTTCACTTTTGGGCATAGACGCACAAGAGCTTTTAGATATCACAAACGAAAACGCAAAAAGATTATATAATTTGTAGTCAAAATGCATATTAACAGCAAAAGCAGTCAACATACAAAAAAGTATATTGACTGCTTTTTATTTTTCTATAAAACAAGCGGTGATTATTTTTTATTTTTCAAAAGAGGTTTGATATTTTCATATATTTCTTTTCCTCTTTCACCAAAGATTTTTACAAGATTGTTATGTATCGCACTCTTGGTAATATATTTATCAATAGTTGCCTGCACTCTTTTTACTTCATCATTTTTAACTAATTTGTTCAGTTCATTTCCGGCACTCTCCGGCAAATCACTTTTGATATTATTAGGTTGTACAATATTTTGAGAAATTGATTTTATTTTTTCAACTGAACATTTGTAATGACCTGTTACATATTTTATAACATTATCATAATCGCCGTCCTTTGATACAATATAAAAATGTTCGTCAGGATTTTGGGTGATAAGCCTACCCAAATCGCAAACTAAAATAAAATCTAGTGCATTTTTGCTTTCGCTGGTAATTTTGCGATATTCGATTTTTGCATTGGTACGCATAAGTTCATTATGCAGCTCAAAAGTTAACGAATTTGCACTATTACTATAATAGATTATAATACTGTCATTTTCCGTTAATTTTAATTGATAAACTCCGTTTACCCCTTTTTGATTTACATTTTCATAATCCACTAAATAGCAAGCCATTGTATTTCTCCCTATTCATATAATTTATAAAACCATAATGACATAAATTCTGCCAAATGTCAATAGCCGAACTTATGCAGCATATGAAAACGGAGTTAATTCTATGACACCGGAAACACTTATTAAAATAGCAAAGCTTCACAATGTGAGTGTTGATTATCTGTTAGAACTTACCGATAATCCAAACCCATACCCCAAAAATAATCAGAAATTATAGGTCAACTGTTTATACAGTTGATTTTTTTCTTGATATACACTTAAAAATATGATATTATATAAAATATTTTTATTTAAAAGGGTGGCGCTAAATGGATAAATTTACTGAGATAGTAAACAAAGTAAACAACTTTGTTTGGGGACCTGTAATGCTTGTTTTTCTTGTCGGAACAGGTATATTTTTGACATTAAGGCTTAGATTTTTGCCTTGGAGAAATCTCGGTTCTTCGCTTAAAAAGCTTTTCAGCAAGGAGTCAAGAAAAAAGGACGGCGAGGGTGACATTTCACCGTTTTCAGCACTTATGACGGCTCTTGCGGCTACTGTCGGCACGGGTAACATTGTGGGTGTTGCAACGGCTATGGTGCTCGGCGGACCGGGTGCTCTTGTATGGATGTGGATTTCTGCGGCTTTCGGTATTTCAACAAAATATGCGGAATGCGCTCTTGCAGGAAAATACAGGAGAGTAAATGAAAAAGGCGAAATGTGCGGCGGACCGATGTATACGCTCAAATACGGTCTTAAAAACAAAAAACTCGGCTCATTTCTTGCAGTAATGTTTGCAATATTTACCCTTATGGCTTCATTTGGCATAGGCAACTCTGCGCAGGGAAATTCAATCACTACTGCTGTAAGCTCCACATTTAATGTGCCTAAATGGATTGTGGGAATTATACTCGTTATATGTGTCGGTGCTGTTGTTATAGGCGGTATCAAATCAATTTCAAAGGTATCAAGCGTACTTGTTCCTGCCATGGCAGTATTTTATATGATTGCAGGCATACTTGTAGTTTGCATTAATTACAAAAATGTACCGAGCGGAATTGCAAACATCTTTTCAATGGCATTCGGTGCTAAACCAATTGCGGGCGGTCTTGTCGGCACGGTTACGGCAAGCATGATGAACTCTATGCGTTACGGTATTGCAAGAGGCGTTTTTTCAAACGAAGCAGGTCTTGGAAGTGCGGCAATTTCAGCGGCATCCGCTACCTCTGACCACCACGTAAAGCAGGGCTTTATAAATATGTGCGGCACATTTATTGATACAATTATTGTTTGCACAATCACAGGTCTTGCAATTGCATCAAGCGGTATGCTCGGCACAACAAATGCCGACGGCAAATTGCTTGAGGGTGCAGAACTTACTATTGCGGCATTTGAAACGGCACTTGGCAAAGCAGGAGCTGTATTTGTAACAATCAGCATTATCCTTTTCGCTTTTTCAACTATCTTAGGCTGGGAATACAACGGAGAAAAAGCGCTTGAATTCCTTTTCAAAAAGCCTATTTTCTGCTATATTTACAGAGTTGTATTTTCACTTTTAACTTACGTAGGCGCAACGGCAACCTTAGGTGTTGTTTGGAGCTTTTCAGACATTGCAAACGGGCTTATGGCGATTCCAAACCTTATAGGCTTGATTGCTCTTTCAGGCTCACTTGCTAAGGAAACAAAAGATTATCACAACAAATTAAAAGACGAAAAGGTTAAAACAAAATAAAAACTTTCAAAGGGTTACTTCACAAATTTGAAGTAACCCATATTTTTTAAAGCTTATTGATTTTCCATATATTCTTTGAATAATCCTCTATTGTTCTGTCAGACGAAAAGAACCCTGCGGCACAGGTATTTCTAAAGCATTTTTCAGCAAAGGCATATTTATCCTTATAATCAAGATTAAGTCTAAGCTTAGCCTCCAAAAACGGCTCAAAATCAAGCAAAAGATAATAGTTATCCGCCTTATGCCAAGATGCACCCTCTAAAAGCGAGTTATACAGTTCTCTAAAGATACCCGTATTATTATCACTGAACGTTCCGTCAACAAGAGTATCAAGGCATCTTTTAACCTTAGGATTTGAATTATAAATTTTCCTTGGTTCATAGATGTCTTTTATTTTATTAATTTCCTCTACCCTTGCACCGAAAATATAATTATTTTCCTCCCCTGCTCTTTCAACTATTTCAATATTTGCACCATCAAAAGTACCAAGGGTAACAGCACCGTTTAGCATAAATTTCATATTGCCCGTTCCTGATGCTTCCGTGCCTGCCGTTGAAATTTGCTCTGACACATCGGAGGCAGGAATTATTTTTTCTGCATAAGAAACGCTGTAATCGCTCACAAAAATAATTTTAATAAATCGACTTACGTATTCGTCAGCTTCAACAAGCCTTTTGACCTCGTTAATAAGCTTAATTATCCCCTTTGCCCTGTCATAACCCGGCGCCGCCTTTGCGCCGAAAATGAATACGGTCGGGGTGAAATCATTTAGGCTTTTTTCCTTAATTTCAAAATAAAGTTCAAGAATAACAAGAATATTCAAAAGCTGACGTTTATACTCGTGAAGCCTTTTGATTTGGGAGTCAACAATAAAATCGGGTGAAAAAGAATCACCGTCTTTTAAACGAATATAGCTTGCAAGTTTCTTTTTGTTTTCTTTTTTAATTTCGATAAATCTCTCTAAAACATCTTTATTTTGAGCAAATTTTTCAAGTTCTTTTAATCGGGATAAATCGTTAATCCACTCATCACTTCCCAAAAGTTCGGTAATAAGAGCACTGTATTCAGGATTGCAAAGGCGAAGAAACCTTCGTTGAGTAATTCCGTTTGTTTTATTCTGAAATTTATCGGGATAGATTTCAGAAAATGACGGTAATACGCTTTCCTTCAAAAGCTTTGTATGAAGTTCGGCTACGCCGTTGATATATTTGCAGACATAGCAGGCAAGATACGCCATATTAACAGTGCCGTCTTGAATAATTTGCATATTCAGTTTATCAAAATTGCCTTTTGAAAGCTTCTCTGACTGTCTTTTATCAATACCGATGATAATTCTCGCAATATCGGGGCAAACGCTGTCAATAAGCTTTAAATCCCATTTTTCGAGAGCTTCAGGCATAATTGTATGATTTGTATAATTAAAAACATCACGGCAAATATTAATTGCGTAATCAAAGTCGCAACCGTCAAGAGTAAGAAGTCTTATAAGCTCGGGGATTGCGACAACAGGATGAGTATCATTAAGCTGAATTGTAATATATTGCGAAAAATGATTATAATCGTCACATTGGTATTTTTTATATTTCTTAATAATATCCTGCAATGAAGCACTTGTAAAAAAATACTGCTGTTTAAATCTGAGTTTTTTGCCTTCTAATGTTGAATCGTTTGGATATAGTAGTCTTGAAATATTCTCTGCATTATTTTTTTCTTCAAGTGATTTTGTATACTTTTGCTCACTGAACAGTGCAAAATCAAATTCATTTATGCTTTCGCACTGCCAAAGGCGCAGAGTTGAAAATTTACGAGTTTTAAAAGATATAATCGGCATATCATAAGGCACTGCCCAGACGTCACCGTCGCTAAAACTGACCTTAACCTTATCACCTTTGCAAGGTACGCACCAAGGGTCATTATATTCAAAAGAATTATATATCTTTTCAATTTGAAAACCGTTTTCAATTTCCTGCTTAAAAAGACCGAAACGATACTTAATACCGTAGCCGTCAAGCGCCACATTAAGATTTGCGGCGCTGTCCAAAAAACAAGCGGCAAGCCTGCCTAAACCTCCGTTACCGAGAGGCTCGTCGGGCAATGCTTCAAATTCCTTAAGCGAACGTTCAAAGCCTGACAGTGCCTCTTCGATTTGAAATTCGATATCAAGGCACATCAAGTTTTTATAAACAGGTTGCCCTACAAGAAATTCGGCGCTAAAATAATAGGCACGTCGAGAATTAATATGTTCTGTCATACTTTTTTGCCAATCGGGTGAAACGTTTGATATCACAAGCGTTCCTACAATGTCATAAAGTTCTCCGACTGTGAGATTATTAACATTTTTATTATATTTTCCAAAAGCCAAAAGTTCTAATTTTTCTTTAATATTATCCATTAACACACCTTCCGCTTTTCTTAGTAATATCTAAAAGTTTATTTGCAAGAGATGAGGTTAAATCATCTTTACTCATTCGCCATTTCCAATTTTCTCCCATTGTTGACGGGGTGTTCATACGTGCCTCACTGCCTAAACAAAGCAAATCTTGCATAGTCAAAATACAAGTATTTGCGTTTGAATTCATAGCGCACTCGTTCATTTTATCGACTAAATCAAATTTATCCTTTGCTCCAAGATAGCGCATAGCATAAGCCACATCTTTTTTATCGGCAGTATTGCACCAACCCAAAACAGTATCATTATCGTGAGTTCCTGTATAAACAACGTTATTTTTTTCAAAATCGTCAGGCAATGATTTACCGTTATCATCCCTTGAATCAAAGGAAAACTGAAGCACTTTCATACCCGGAAAGCCTGTATATTTAAGAAGTTCATCAACCTCTTTCGTTAAAAATCCGAGATTTTCAGCGATAATCTTATTCTTAAATTCCTTAGGTAAAGCGTCAAAAAATGATTTTCCGCCGCCCTTGCGCCACAAGCCCTTGCGTGCCGTATTACTGCCTGCTTTTACGCTGTAATATGATTCAAAGCCTCGAAAATGGTCTATACGAACTATATCGTAAATCTTAAAACTTTGATTAAGTCTTTCAATCCACCAAGAATACTTTTGCTTTTTAAGTTTTTTCCAATCATATACGGGATTACCCCAAAGCTGACCGTCAGGTGAAAAGCAGTCCGGCGGACATCCTGCAAGTTCGCTTGCTTTTAATTCAGGATTAAGTTTAAATATTTCTTTATTTGCCCATACATCCGCACTGTCATTTGCGACATAAATGGGCATATCCCCTATTATTGATATTCCTCGTTTATTAGCATATTTCTTAATTGCCCGCCACTGCGAAAAAAGAAAATACTGAATCATTTTATAATAAAGAATTCTGTCTTTACATATCTCTTTAAATTCCTCTACGGCAAATATTTCACGATACTTAATATCATCATTCCAATAATAAAAAGGTTCTGCGCCGAAATAATCCTTAACAGCACAAAAAAGCGAATAATCATCAAGCCAAGAAAGATTTTCTTTACAAAACAAATTAAAATCGTTTGGGATATTGCGTTTAAATCTGTCAAATGCTTTATAAAGAACCCTGTGCCTGTTTGTATATAACAAAGAATAATCCACCTTGTTTTTATCTTTAAACCATTCTATATCTTCAAACTCTTCTTTTTTCAGCAATTCAAGACGGCACAGGGCATCTAAATCAATAAAATACTCGTTAAGCGCAAAGGTGGAAATACTCTGATAAGGCGAGTCGCCTATTGTTGTTGGGCAAAGCGGCAAAATCTGCCAATAGGTTTGACCTGCTGCTTGCAAAAAATCGACAAAATCATAAGCGCATTTATCAAAGCAACCTATTCCGTATTTTGACGGCAGAGATGAAATATGAAGCAGCACGCCGCTTGCTCTTTCATTAAGCATTTAGTTCAGTCCTTTTCAGTCACAAATCAGAAGTTCGCTTTCGGGGTCGAATAAATGAACTTTTTCCGTGTCGATATAAAGTTTAACGCTGTCGCCTGAGGAAATATTTGTATCACTTCTGACCTTGGCAATTATTTCTTTATCGTTAATTGATGAATAGATATAGACCTCACTGCCCATCATTTCCGCTAAGTCGGCTTTGAGTGTAATTTCATTTTGCTTGTTTTCAAGTGCATAACTTGAATTTATATGCATATCTTCACATCTTATACCGTAAACAATAGGCTTGCCGACATATTTTTTTACATTCTCGTTTTCCTGCATTCGCAAAGGAAGAGGGACGGTAATATCGTCAACAAGTGCGCAAAGCTCTCCCGAACAAGTAATTATTGTTGCGTCGATAAAATTCATTTGAGGCGTACCTATAAAACCTGCTACGAACATATTGCAAGGGTGATTATACAAATTTGACGGAGTATCAAATTGTTGAACGACGCCGTCTTTCATTACAACTATTCTGTCTGCCATAGTCATAGCTTCCGTTTGGTCATGGGTTACATAAATAAATGTTGTTTCAAGCCTTTTATGAAGCAGTGCAATTTGAGAGCGCATTTGGGTGCGAAGCTTTGCGTCAAGATTAGAAAGCGGTTCATCAAGCAAAAATACGCAAGGATTTCTTACCATTGCCCTGCCGAGTGCGACTCTTTGCCTTTGACCGCCGGAAAGTGCCTTTGGCTTACGATTTAAATACGGCTCAAGTTCGAGAATTTTTGCCGCCTGCCTGACCTTTTTATCTATAACATCCTTAGGTTCTTTGCGAAGTTTAAGCGCAAATGCCATATTTTTATAAACAGTCATGTGAGGATACAGTGCATAGCTTTGAAAAACCATCGCAATATCCCTGTCTTTCGGCGGAATATTATTTACCGTTTTACCGCCTATAATAAGTTCACCCGAAGAAATATCCTCAAGCCCGGCTATCATACGAAGTGTTGTCGATTTGCCGCAGCCGGACGGACCTACAAATATAACAAATTCCTTGTCTTTAATTTCAAGATTTAAGTCAGGGATAACGGTTACACCGTCATCAAAGGTTTTTACTATATGATTTAAGGTAATTGACGCCACTGAAAAAACTCCTTTAAATTATCCTTTAACTGCGCCTGCAACAACGCCTTTTATAATATATTTTTGGCAAAAAATATAGAAAATAATTATTGGCACAATCGCAAGCACAAGCATTGCCATAAAGCCGCCGTAATCGGTTGAGCCGTAAGCGCCCTGCATTGCAAGCTGAATGGCAACGGGGATTGTTTTTTTATCAGAGCCTAAAACAAGATAAGGCAAAAGATAATCGTTCCAAATCCACATGGTATTGAGTATTGCAACCGTGATTGCCGTGGGTTTAAGCATAGGAAAAACAACAGTAAAAAAAGCCTGAATGGGAGATGCGCCGTCTATCATTGCCGCTTCTTCTATTTCCAGGGGAATACTTTTAATAAAGCCGCAAAGCATAAAGACGGAAAGTCCTGCACCAAAACCGAGATAGACAAATGTTATGCCGAAAACATTATCAAGATTTGCACGGTTTGTAACATACGTCATTGTATACATAACCATTTGGAAAGGAACAATCATACTGAAAACAAGCATATAATAAATCCCTTTTGTTATTTTTGAATTTGACCTGACGATATACCAAGCCGCCATTGAAGCAAAGAGAACTATTAATATAACGCTTACAACAGTAATAAAAAGGGAGCGTAAAAAAGCCGAGAAAAAATCAGACGATGTAACGCCGTTAATATAGTTTTCAAGAGCAACAAAAGTTTCGGCATTTGGCAATTTAAGCGGTTGACTTGAAATATAAATTCGAGATTTAAACGAATTAATAATCACAATAATTATCGGCACTAAAAACAGCACGCTTAAAGTAAGCAGAACAAAAAAAATAACATTATTCCCTACTCTTTTAGATTTTTTCATCAAGCGTTCACCTCTTTACTGCTTGTTATTTTAAGCTGCAAAAATGCCAATATACCGACAATTACAAAAAATATAACCGCCTTTGCCTGACCTACACCCTGCCAACCTACTCTGCCGTAAAATGTATTATAAATATTAAGAGCAATCATTTCCGTTTCCCTTTCGGGTGCGCCGGCTGTCAGCGCCAGATTTTGGTCAAACATTTTAAATGAATTAGTAAGGGTTAAAAACATACAAATGGTAACAGACGGCATAACCATAGGAATTTTAACCGAGAAAAGAGTTTTTAGCGGTGATGCACCATCTATTTGAGCGGCTTCAATCAAATCATTAGGAACATTTTGAAGCCCTGCAACATAAATTACCATCATATATCCGATAAGCTGCCAATTCGTAAGAATAACAAGTCCCCAAAAGCCGTATTCAGCCTTATATGTTATATCAACTCCAAAAGAGGAAAGAACAGCATTAATTAGCAAATTCCAAATATAGCCGAGAACTATTCCGCCGATAAGATTAGGCATAAAAAAGACAGAGCGAAAAAGATTAGTACCTCTTATGCCACGAGTTAAAAGAAGTGCCAAAATAAACGAGAAAACATTGACCGTTATAATGCTTACTACTGTAAACAAAGCAGTAAAACCTAACGAATGAAGAAAATCACTTGAAGATGTAAAAGCGTTAATATAATTTTGAAAACCTACCCATTTTGCATCAGTTACAGTTGTAAAATCTGCAAAAGAAAGACCGACGCCCATAACAAACGGAACGGCAAAAGCAAATAAAAACGCTATTGTTATAGGCAATAAAAATATGGGAGCGTATTTTTTAATACTTCGTTTCATAATAATCACCATAGCCTTTCAGTCAACAAATAGTTTATTAAAAATCACCCTATATCCTGCGTTGCCTGAACAGGCGTAAATGGTGATTTCAGCCATCTCAAAATTATGCCGTCGGCAAATTTTGAGGGCAATACAATCGGTATTGTGTGATTTTTCACACTATACCTCTTTTCACTTGATATGTACGGCAGGAAGCCCTGCCTAAAGAAGTAATATTTTATGATTTTGAAGCATTTGCTTCCTTTTCCCAATCCTTAACTACGTCAGATTTAACCTCATCCCATGATTTATTACCCTGAGCATATTTTAAAAGTGATGAGCCGAAATTATCCTTAAAAGTTTGAGACGGAAAAACGGTGAAATACCAAGGAATTGTAGTAATGCTTTGCTTATTCATCCAATTGTTTATTTCTTTTGCAAGCGGGTCGCTTGGCACTTCGTCGTCATTAAAGGTATCAAAGGGAGCAATAAAACCAAGGTCATCTGTTACAAATTTCTTACCCTTTTCGCTTGAATAAAGCCAATAGATAAAGTCGTTCGCCGCCTTTTGCTCAGCCTGACTTGCCTTTGAATTGACTGCGTAGTAATTTTCCGTGCCGATGCAAAGGCCTTGTGTCTCTTCGCCTTTAACGCCTGTATAAATCGGCAAAAATTTAACATTGTTTTCTTCAACCTTATTGCCTGACACCTTACTTATTTGGCTCCAAGCCCAATTGCCGTTTTGCACCATAGCACATTTTTCAAGCGCAAATTCAGCCATAGAATCCGTAACTGTTTTAGTGCCTGTTTTTCCTTTTTCTATAGTTGAATTATCAAGGTAGAGGTCAAAGATATTTTTATAATTTTGAGCATATTCAAATGTGATTTTTGAGGTATCGTTTGATGTTAAATCAATCTTATTTTTAGTAAATTCATAATAAATCGGCACATTTGCAAGGTGAGTTTGGTAGCGCCAATTTTCTCCTGCTTTAAGTGATGTTGAAGCAAAAACGCCGTCAATACCGAGCGCTGATTTATTTTTTTGCATATCCTCAACAAGAGCCTTTAATTTTTCAAAGGAATTGATATCATCCATTGATTTAAAATCTGTATTTTTGTTATCAAGTTCAAAATACTTATCGGTTATTGCTTTATTATAAATAATTCCGTACCCCTCAACAACATAGGGAATACCGTAAACCTTGCCGTCTTTTGAGGTGACTGCAAGCGATTTATCTTTCAAGTGCTTATAAAGTTTACTGTCGGACAAGTCAGCACAATATTCCTTCCAATTCGCATAACCCTTAGGGCCGTTGATTTGGAATAACGTAGGAGCGCTCTTGGTTGACATTTTTGCAGTGAGTGTTGATTCGTATTCATTATTTGCAGCAGTTTCAACTATTACCTTGACACCGGTTTCCTTTTCATATTCATCGGCAATTTTTTTATAAACATCGGCAACCTCCGGCTTGAAATTAAGATATCTTACCGTGACGTTTGTGACGTTTGCACTGTTTGACTTTGTTGTGCTGTTTTCAGTATTATTATTGTTGTTTTTACCGCAAGCGGCAAAGACAAGAACGCTTGAAGCAACCAAAACGGCACAAAGAAGCGCTGACACTGTTTTTTTGATAAAACTCATAAGAATTCCTCCACTTATTTTTCATTATGTTTTCAAGGATATTATGTTCACATTATGAAAATTTATACAAAAATATAGACATTGAAAATATGATATTGTATAATAAGAATTGAATTAATTTCACTATTTTTAAGGGGAAAGACTATGAAGTTTAAACACAAAATCGATAAATTCGTATCGACGTTATCTGAAAGAATTTCAAGCGGCGGAGTATCTCAGCTTGAAGTTAAGGCTGAGGGCGAAAGAGATATATTCGGCAATATGCCTGCCCTTGCAAGAAAAGCGGCGGCAGAAGGTATTGTGCTTTTAAAAAACAATAATGCCCTGCCCTATAAGCTTGATACAAAAATTTCTGTTTTCGGCAGATGCCAACTTGATTATTTCTATGTCGGCTACGGCAGCGGCGGCGACGTTAACGCTCCATACTTTGTAAACGTTATTGACGGAATAAAAAATGCGGGTGGCCACGTTAACGAATGGCTTTTGGAATATTACAAGGATTTCACTAAAAACAATCCTGCACCTCACGGCTTTTGGGGTCATTGGCCTATGAATTTTGAAGAGCCGAGCCTTGATGATAAAATGATTGAAAGAGCAAGTGAAGAAAGCGACGTTGCACTCGTTGTTATCGGTCGTGCCGCAGGTGAGGACAGAGAGAACACGCTTACCAAAGGCAGTTACTACCTTACCGATGAGGAGCGTACTTTATTAGACAATGTTTGCAATCATTTCAGCAATGTTACTGTTTTGCTTGACTGCGGCAACATTATTGATATGCAGTGGGCACTTGACTATGAGGAAAGGCTTAGAGGTATAATTTACGCTTGGCAAGGCGGAATGGAAAGCGGTAATGCTATTGCAGACGTGCTTTTCGGCAGAGTTAATCCATCAGGTAGGCTTACAGATACGATTGCTGTAAGATATGAAGATTATCCAAGTGCAATGCATTTCGGCAACAAGCTATTTAACACTTATGTTGAGGATATATTTGTAGGTTACAGATATTTTGAAACTTTTTCTAAGGAAAAGGCATTGTTTCCGTTTGGTTACGGTTTAAGCTATACTAATTTTGATATTGAGGTTTTGGATTTCAAATCTGACAATGACAAAATTAAGGTTGAAGTTAGGGTTACGAATATCGGCGATGTAGCGGGAAAAGAAGTGGTCGAACTTTATGCAAGTGCACCGCAGGGTAAGCTTTCAAAGCCTGTTATGAGCCTTGTTGCATTTGACAAAACAATTAATCTTGAACCTAAGAAAAGTCAAAAAATCACTCTTGAAGTGCCTGTTTATCTACTCGCTTCATTTGACGATACGGGTGCTACGGGGCATAAATATTCTTACATTTTGGAAAAGGGCGAATATAAATTCTTTATCGGCGAAAATGTAAGAGACGTTGATGAGGCAGGCTCTTTTGAGTTAAAGGAGGACAGGGTTTTAGAGGAGCTTGAAGCTGTTTGCGCTCCAAAGGAGTATATGGACAGAATTGTTGCGTTTAAAGTCAACGGTTCATTCATTCCCAAAAAAGTTGCACTCAAGCCGGAAAAACCGTATCTTCGCAAAAGAATACTTGATAATCTTCCTAAGGAAATCGGTCACGTTGTTCATAATTACAATTTTTCCCAAGTTAAATCGAGGGAAATCAGCGTTGAAAAATTTGTATCAAGCTTAACAAATCAAGAATTAGAAGCGCTCACACGTGGAGAGGGCGGAATGGACAGCAGCTACGGCGTTGCAGGCAATGCAGGCGCTTTTGGCGGAATTATCACTGAACTCAACAAAAAAGGCGTACCTGCCGTTATTACTACCGACGGACCGGCAGGAATAAGAATAAGAAAATATACCTCTCTGCTGCCATGCGGAACGGCACTTGCAAGCACATTTAATACACGACTCGTTGAAGAACTTTGTTCTGAAATGGGCAAAGAGCTTAAAAATGCAGGCTCAAATGTGCTTTTGGCACCGGGAATGAACATTCACAGAAATCCGCTATGCGGCAGAAACTTTGAATATTTCAGTGAAGACCCACTTCTTACAGGTAAAATGGCGGCGGCTTTTGTCAGAGGTATTCAGTCAAGCGGCGGCTCGGCTTGTCCTAAGCATTTTGCGTGCAATAATCAGGAATCGAGCAGAACGATTAACAACTCTGTTGTATCTCAGCGTGCACTTCGTGAAATATATCTTAAAGGCTTTGAAATTTGCATAAAAGAGGCAAAACCTTTAAATATTATGACGAGCTACAACAAAATCAACGGAGTTTGGAGCCATTATAATTACGACCTTGCCACCACGGTTTTAAGAAAGGAATGGGGCTTTGACGGCTGTGTTATGACCGATTGGTGGATGAAGCACTCCGCAAGCCACGAATTTCCCAATCTTCGTGATAACGCTTATCGTGTACGCTCGCAGGTTGACGTTTATATGCCCGGCTCATTTAAGAGAACAGAGAAAAAATATAAGCCTGACAATTCCCTTTTGGAAACTATCGGGCTTAAAAACGGAATAACAAGAGGAGAGCTTGAAAGGTCTGCCATTAATGTGCTTAATATGATATTAAAGCTTGAATATTAATATTATTTTACCGGCGAGTTCAAAAATATATTTAAGCACAAAACAATCCCCGAAGATTTATTTCTTCGGGGATTTTTATTTGAAACATTACTTTTTAAGTTTAATGCCTCGTAAATCAAGCTTATCGATAACAGAATTAACGATATCCATAACTTCTTCACGGGTAAGAGTTTTCTCCGGATGAGAGAATGTTATACGTGTTGTGATTGACTTAGCATCGCCATCAAAATAAGTATCAACAACCTCAATCTTTTTAACAAGGTTGCTCTTAGCATCTTCAATAGCAGCCTTAATAGAAGCAAATTTATCTGTCACGAATGAAAGGTCAATTTCCATTGCAGGATATTTTGACGGTTCTTCATAACTGATGCTTGAATTAGCAATTTGCGCAAATTCCTGAATGTCAATTTCAGCAAATACGATTGAAGCCTTTTTATCAAGTTTCTTTGATACTACAGGATGAACGATACCGATAGTACCGAGTTCCCTGCCGTCGCAAATAATTTTATTAAGATTTCTTGGGTGCTCATAAGAATGAGCCTTAGCGGCAGGGGCATAATCAAGTGATTTATGCTTAATATTATCAGTTAATGTTGCAAGCATATCACGAAGTTCAAAATAAAGCTTTTCAACACTCTTGGTTTTACTGAAAAGAGTAATTGCAAGCATTTTATGCTCATCAACAAGACCGTCACTCTTAAGACCCTTAGCAACTCTGCCTATTTCAAATACGCCGAAATCAGGCGCATAAGAGGTATTATATTTAACCTGGCAAAGCTGAGTCGGCACTATTGAGTTACGAATAGTTTCAATATTAGGATTTGTCGCATTAACAAGCTTAATATTATTCTCAACTTCAATGCCAAGAGCTTTATATTCGTCACAATAAGCCCAAACGTAAGAATGAAGTTCGTGGAGATTGAAATGATTTACAAGAATATCCTTAATCTTATCCTCATCTGTCTTTTCGGTAGCAGGACGAACAGGATAAAGAGGAGCAACGGCGGTATGAATTGCAAAATTATCATAACCGTAAATTCTTGTAATTTCCTCGATAATATCAGCTTTGATTGTAACATCTTTAGTAGCTCTCCAGCTTGGAACAACCACACTGAAATTATCGTTATCAACCTTAGCGTCAAAGCCTAATGAAGAAAGAGTTGAAATAATGGTATCGTTGTCAATTTCAATGCCTGTATATTTATCAACAAATGCCTTATCAAAGTCAAGCTCAACGGTATCATAATGAAAAGCATATTCATCTGTAAGAGATGATACAACCTTAACGTCCTTATCAACGTCAGTCATAAGCTTAACAAAACGAGCAATGGCAGGAACTGTCATTTCAGGGTCAAGGCACTTTTCATATCTCATTGAAGCGTCTGTTCTGTGAGCAAGACGAACTGTTGACTTACGGATTGAAACGGCATTAAACGTTGCAGATTCAAGAGTAAGAGTATGGGTATCATCAACAATTTCGCTGTCAAGACCGCCCATAATACCTGCAATTGCAACAGGCGTATTATCGTTGCAAATCATAAGTGTATTTTCATCTATATTTCTTTCAACACCGTCAAGAGTTTGGAAAGTGAAAGGAGTATCAAAACGTTTAATTCTAATCTTTTCAACCTTGCGGGAATCAAATGCGTGCATAGGCTGACCCATTTCAAGCATAAGGTAATTAGTAAGGTCGGCAAGGAAGTTAATAGCTCTCATTCCACAATAGAAAAGACGGATACGCATATTAACTGGAGATACGCTTGTGTTAATATTTTCAACCTGAAGACAAGAATATCTTTGGCAAAGCGGGTCCTCAATTTTCATATCAACCTTAGGTAAATTATTATATAGAGTTAAATCAACGGTTTCAAGCGGTTTAAGTTCTCTGCCTGCAAGAGCAGCAAATTCACGGGCAATACCGTAATGACCCCAAAGGTCGGGACGGTTTGTAAGAGATTTATTATCAACCTCAAAAATGATATCATCAACCTGATATGCTTCTTTAATATCGGTACCGTTGGGCAAATCGTCTGTAATTTCCATAATACCGCTGTTATCGTCAGAAATACCGATTTCGTTTTCACTGCAACACATACCGTTTGAGATAAAGCCTGCAAGCTTTCTCGGTGCAATCTCAATATCGCCGATTTTAGCGCCAACCTTTGCAAAAGCGGTTTTAAGACCTACTCTTACGTTAGGTGCACCGCAAACAACGTCTGTAAGCTCGCCGTCACCTGCATCAACCTTAAGAAGATGAAGTTTTTTTGAATCAGGGTGATTTTCTACAGATTTAATTTCAGCAACAACGATGCCGCTGATATCCGAACCCTTGAAGAAAATCTCGTTTTCAACCTCTGCGGTGGAAAGAGAGAAACGATGGATAAGGTCAACCTTATCAAGACCTGTAAAATCAACAAAGTCTGAAATCCAATTCATTGATAAAAACATATTTAATTCCTCCCCTCTTAATTTTCGTCGTCAGTAAACTGCGATAATGTTTTCAAGCTACCGCTGTTTAAATCACGAATGTCTTTAATTCCGTATTTCATCATAACAAGCCTTGTAAGACCTAAGCCAAATGCAAAACCTGTATATTCATCAGGGTCAATTCCGCCTGCTTTAAGAACCTCAGGATGAATCATTCCGCAAGGGCAAAGTTCAAGCCAGCCGCTGTGCTTACAGCTCGGACAGCCTTCGCCGCCGCAGATAAGGCAACTGATATCAAGTTCAAAGCCCGGCTCTACAAACGGGAAGAAGCCCGGACGAAGTCTAACCTTAATATCCTTTTGGAATACTTCTGAAAGCATAGTTTTCATAAAGTAAATAAGATTTGAAATAGAAATATTCTTATCAACCATAACGCCTTCCATTTGGAAGAATGTATTTTCGTGGCAAGCGTCCGTCGCTTCATTTCTAAAGCATCTGCCGGGGAAAATAGCCTTAATAGGTACACCGTCATTAACAAGCGCATCTCTATACTTCTTATAAATAGCGTTTTGAGCGGCAGAAGTCTGGCTCTTTAAAAGCTGACCATTAGTAAGATAATATGTATCCTGCATATCACGTGCCGGGTGATGCTTAGGAATATTAAGCGATTCAAAGCACTCATAATCTGTTACAATCTCGCTGTAATCCTCAACAGTAAAGCCCATTGACTTAAATATTCTTTCACATTCTCTTTGAACAAGAGTAATCGGGTGATATGAGCCTCTATCCATAACCGGTGGCATAGAGAGGTCAAACTCAGGCATAAGCTCAATTTCCTTTTGAATTTCCTTTTCCTTAAGCTCCTGAGTTTTCTCTGTAATTTTTTCGTTTACAAGGCCTTTAAGCTCATTGACCTTTTGACCGAATACTTTTCTCTCATCATTAGAAAGCTCTTTCATACCCTTAAGAAGGTCTGTAACGCTGCCCTTTTTTCCAAGATATGATACTCTGATATTTTCAATATCTGCAAGATTATCAATCTTTTCAAGTTCGGATACAAACTTTTCTTTTAGTTCTAAAATTTTGTTATCCATAATTTCCTCCGTTTTTTAACAATAAAAAAATCGCCTCATAAATATGAGACGAATAATATCCGTGGTACCACTCAAATTGCACAAACAATGTGCCACTCAAAATCCTTAACGCAGATATACGCCCTACTTTTCATAGGAAGCTCGTGAGTCGAAATTCATTGATAAAAGCAATACGGCACTTTCAGCATATGCGCCGTTCTCTGAAAAAGCAAAATTATCAACTACTTTTGGCTTGTGCCCTCAGTCATTGCATTTAATTTATACAAAGATTTTAAACCAAAAAGCGTTTTAAGTCAAGTATTTTCGAAACGAAATTTAAAAAAGGTATTGTAATTTTAGGCAAATATGTATATAATTAGTATATAATGCTTTATAGGGAGGTGACTTTACCATGACTGATAAAACTATGACTTTTAGAATTGGTGACGATCACGAAGATGTTATGAAAGAAACTTTGACAGAAGTTTTTGACGCTTTGCAGGAAAAGGGCTACAACCCTATCAACCAAATTGTAGGTTATATTCTTACAGAGGACCCAACATACATCACTACTCATAACAATGCAAGAAGCTTGATAAGACGGCTTGACCGAGACGAGCTTTTGGCTGCAATGGTAAAGTCCTATCTCGATTAAAATTAAAGGAGGGTTATCTTTGGCAGAAAGCAAGAAGGAAAAAATCCTTGAATACAAAGGTAAGCCTTTGGTAAGATGTGGCAAAACAATTTACTACGGCAGTATGAGCGACCCTTATGTAATTTGTCTTAACATTCTCAGCGATGAGGATATAAAGGGATTAAAGGTATCAGGCAAGGTTGCAATCCAGCTTATTGATACTGACCCGTCGGTTACATCACCAAAGGAAAAGATTATTAAAAAAAGTGAAAAGCAAGGTCTTTTCAATGCACTTGATTTAGGTGCAGTTTGGCTTGAAAGAGCTTTAAAAAAGCAATAATCTAATGGAATTAAGCGTCGTATAAACGGCGCTTTTAGACTTTGATAAAGCGGCTAAAACGCGCCGGATAAAACAATAAACCTCTCTGCCTCCCTTGCAAAGGGTGCGGGTCTCCGGTGGAGACCTCTGCACTTTAGTGCAGAAGCACCGACCGACACGACAGGGGAGACGGTGGGTACAACTTGTTGCACTCGGAGGGATTGGAAAAATGGCAAGGACATCGAGTTCTTGCCATTTTTGGCGCTTTTCGTCTTTTGCGAGTGGGCAGTACACACGTACAGCTCCACTCACAAAAAACGAAATTTATCTCACTTTCTCAAAGTCTCCCGACTTTTAAAAATTATAATACCTTTTAAGCGCTATAGTCTATTAATTATATAAATGCTTTAAAGCATTGTAGTATTTAAAAATTTATGATATAATAAACGTCTATGATATAACTTAAGGGGAAAATTATGTCCAATATAATAGTAGCTATTTATAATTTCCTATGGGGAGATTTAATTACACTGAATTTTAAAGGAACAAGTATCGGCATTCCTTTGCTTGTAATCCTTCTTATTCCGACGGGTATTTATTTTACCGTTCGCACAAGATTTATGCCGATTAGGAAATTGCCGCAAATGGTGAGAGCGCTCGGCGAAAAGAAGGACGATAAAAGCAATCTGTCAACCTTTCAAACGCTGATAGTATCAACTGCTACAAGGGTTGGTATGGGTAATCTTGTCGGCGTTGTTGCGGCAGTATCCGTTGGTGGCGCAGGCGCAGTATTTTGGATGTGGGTTTCGGCATTTTTAGGTGCGTCAACCGCTTATGTTGAGGGCACGCTTGCCCAACTCCACAAGAAAAAAGACCCGCTTTACGGTGGCTATCACGGCGGTCCTGCTTACTACATTCACGACTTTGTGGAGCAAAAGAGAAAGAAAAAAATCAAAAAATCTTTTATTGCAATTTTATTTGCGATTTTCGGTTTAATTTGCTGGTGCGGAATAAGTCAGGTTGTCAGCAATTCCGTTACCTCGGCTTTTAAAAATGCTTTTTCAATTCCTCCGATTTACACAACCGTTGTGCTTGTAATTATTGCGGCAGTGATTGTGCTTAGAAAAAACGCAACGGTCAGGGTGCTTGATATTATTGTGCCGATAATGGCAGTCGTATATTTTCTTGTAACAATATTTATTATAGTTAAAAATATTAATTTAATGCCGGGTGTATTTGAAAGAATATTTAAAGAAGCGTTTGGACTGAAACAGGTTGCAGGTGGCGGCTTCGGTGCTGTTTTAATGAACGGAATTAAGCGTGGCTTATTCTCTAACGAAGCAGGCTCAGGTTCGGCTCCCTGTGCGGCAGCGGCGGCAGAGGGCAAGAAGCCTCAAACAGTCGGTATGGTTCAGTCGCTCGGAGTGCTTATTGATACAATCGTTATTTGTACCTGCACGGCTATGATAATGCTTTTAGTTCCCGAAGAAATAACAAAAGGCAAGCAAGGAATGGACCTTTTGCAATGTGCTATGGACTATCATCTCGGAAGCTTCGGCACAATATTTGTTGCAATTATTCTGTTTTTATTCAGCTTTTCAACCTTTATAGGTATTCTTTTCTATGCAAGGTCAAATGTGGCATATATCTGCGGCAACAATTGGTGGAGCCAAACGCTTTATAAAATAGTTGCGCTTGTAATGCTCTTTATTGGCGGACTTCAGGCATATACAATTGTTTGGGATTTAGGCGACGTGGGCATAGGTCTTATGACAATTGTTAATTTAATTATCATTATCCCTATGTCAAATCAAGCAATCAAGCTACTTGATAAAAAGGATTAAAATAAAAATTAAGCGTCATCAAAGGATTTTCCAATGATGGCGCTTTTTTATTTGTTATCATTTCATTAGGTTTATCAAATCAAATTTCGTCTTTTAAGCTCTTTTAAAAGATACGGCTGAATGGTCGGATAAGTCCAATTATCAGGCAGAGTATCAGTTATAACAATCTTTTCAATCTCGCTGTCAAACGGTTCAAACGAGGTTATATCGGCAACGCAAAGCATACCGTAGGTTTCATCGCCATCGCCATCTTTTACACCGTAAATGCAAACAGGCTCAAGCGTAAAATCCTTTGCGCCCGTTTCTTCTTTGAGTTCTCTTTCTGCGGTATCGACAATAAACTCCTCAGCCTCTCTGTGACCGCCGGGAAACTCAAGAGTATCTCTCATTTTGTGCTTGCAAAGGACAAATTTACCCTCGGTTTTAGCGCAAATGACGGCAAATTTCAATTTCTCGTTGTTATCAATATAGCTATAAAATTTAACCATAATTCCCCTATTCTGTGTTATCATCGTAAATATCAAGCTTATAAATAGGCTCGTCCTTTAAAATTGAATATTCCTCGGACGAAAGCACCTTTTGTTTAAATTCATCAACATTTTCTACCCAATCGGCACGTGAAAACTCGCTTATTTTGCTTGACGGCGGATAAATTACATCAACGTGAATTTGATTATACCCCTCACCCTCTGCCTCATATTGCCTTACAAGTGAGAAATAATAAAGCTCGTCGCACGTGAACGAAAAGACACCCGTTTCAAAAAGAAGCTTGCAATAATTCAAATCAATTTCGCACATTTTGCAAAATGTATCCACAATCTCGCAAAGCGGGGTTTTAGTTGTAATATTTTCCTTTAAAAAAGTTAAAATATCCATATTGTTTTAAGAATAGCTCCTTAATTTCCTTGCAACGCTTTCTGCGTTTAAAATTTTATTAGCCATTATAATTTTAGTAATAGTAATCGTCATTTCTGTTTATTTTATAATATATCACAACGTAGCGATAAAAATAATTTTGTAATCAACGATTTAAAATTATAATCTAATATTTTAGCCACGCCATTGATATTTTTCTAAATTAACTCTGCCGTCAATTACTTCAATACCCTCGCTTATAAGCAAATCCGACTGCACCTTTAAACCGCCGAAAGCGAAATTTTCTGTCAGTTTACCTTTACTGTTTACAACACGATAGCAAGGTATTTTTTGAGGGTTTGGATTTTTATGCAGCGCATTGCCAACTGCTCTTGCATAATAAGGATTGCCGCAAAGTGTAGCTATTTGCCCGTAAGTTGCAACCTTGCCATACGGTATTTTCATAACAGTTTTGTATATTTCTTCATTTAATGTCATAATTATCTATAATTAAAATTACCTGTCCATTTGCCACAATATCCACAAGACCAACATTCATAGCCATAAGGTGATTTCTTGCAATATGTTTCCCAAGTTATTTCTCCATTTTCATATTGCTTAGAGTATGTCTGAACAACCTCTTCCCAATAATCATCTATATCACTCTTACTTGTGAACCATTTTCCCATATTACCACATTTTATACTATGATTGCCATTATTAGTACAATGAGCTTCTTTTTGAGTTTTTACGCTCTTTACTTTAGACCATTTTGAATAGCGAGTTTTTTTATTTGATGATTTATATGTTCTTATTCTGAAATAATATTTCTTGCTTTCCTTTAGATTTGAAATTTTCTTAGAAGTTGTTTTTGCTTTTTTAATCTTAATGGATTTTTTATTCTTTTTAAACTTACTGTCGGTTGAATATTGGATTTGATAGCCCATGATTTTAGATTTCTTTTTCCACTTGACGGTAACGGTATTTTCCTTAACTGATAAAGACGAAATACCGACAGTTGGCAATGCTGCGGCAAACGCCGTAATCGGAAAGCAAACGCTATATATCATTATTATTGATAATAAAATTGATGTAATTTTTTTCATTTTGATAACCTCTGTTTGATTATTTAAAATTTCTCTTTTCTTAAATACGTTGATAAGCTTCAATTCGGTTAAAGCCAACCTTATTTGTATTTCTCTTACCATTCACGAAGTATTTATAAACTTGCGTTTCATTATCAAAAGCATTCAAACACATATAGCGTTACACTTGATTATCACCGACAAAGTTGGTAAACATTTTATAAGAATCATTGAGAGATATTCTTTTTAATATTAAGCGTTCTGTATTTAGCTCGACTGTACCTAAATGTTTTAAAGTATTCATATCATTCTTGATTTAAAATTAAGACGTTGAATCACAAATTCTTATTTATCATTTTAATTAATCGTTTGCTTCGGTAAATTAAGTAATTAAAATCAATTTCACCAAGGGTTTTATACCACAAAAGCTCATTAAAAAGCGAATAAAGTTCAACCTTTAAATCGCAATATTTTGTCGTTTTGACCTTACTTTTATAAATATCATAAAGGTGCAAATTCTTACCAAAGCCCACCGTAAGGGTAAACAGCTCATATTCAGGCTCAGTCCATGAAACATTGAACGGGTCAATTATCCCTTTTAATGACATTGTTTTATTATCAGCAATAAAATTCGGAATCCAATAGTCACCGTGTGCCAAAGTTGGCAAAGCATCATCACAATTTACAATTGAATACAAATTCTCATAAGCCAAATTAAGTGCATTTTTTACAATCCTTGGCACATCGGAACAATTAGTAAATTCTACTATTTCCTTTGCAAATTCACTGTAATAATCATACCAAGAAGCGTAAATCGCATTGCCAATCGGACCGTATTTATCATTATGAACCGAATGAATTTTTATCAAATTATCTACTATCTCATTAGCAAGCTTAGACTTATTTTTTCTAAAGAAAAGGGTTTTGCTGTTCGGTGTTACACCGTCAATCAGCTCCATGGCAAGTATGCCCTTGCCATTAACCGTTTCGGTAAAATAAAGCTTAGGAAGCTTGCAATCAACTCTGCTTGATATAAAATCCATACTTTTGTATTCCTGAGCAATCAGTTCAGGTAAATCATTTATCTTTAAAGCAAAACTGTACGGCTCACTATCGATTTTAACTTTATAAACACAACCGCTTGCTCCCTTGCCGAGAAGAGAATAATTTAACACTTTGCAATTAAGTTTTCGTTCAATTGCAAGAATAATACTGTCACCTATCATTTCTTTTGGCATACATTTTTCCTCATAATAAGTTGAAACATATTTGCAAAAAATCGACCTTTATAGTTAGAATATATCATAGATAATACTTGTTGTCAATATAACTACACATTTGTTCGACAGGATAACAGGCATAAAAAAGTGTATTTGATAAAAATAAAGAGGCGACCAATGGTCGCCCCTACGATGTCGAAAGAAATTCCGTATTTGAAATTCCCTGTTTGAAATTCCGTATTTGAAATTATTTCTTCTTTCTTGCAGCTTTGCGCTTTGCAAGCTCAGCCTCAAGATCTTTACGCTTACGCTCGTTTTCAAGCTCCTTAGCCTTTTCTTCAGCCTCAGCTCTTGCCTTTGCTTCATCATACTGAGCGGCAATTTCATCAAGATGCTTGAAGTTTTCCTTTTGCTCAAGAAGCTTACGGGAAGTGATATAAGCGTCTGCGGCACGGTTAAACATAGCGTGCTTATCCATTTCAGCCTTAGAAGCCTTACGTGCCTCTTTACGCTCGTTGGCATACTTATTCATATCAGCCTTAATCTTAGCAATCTCGCCCTTATCCTTAGCCTTTTTAGCCTCGTGAAGTTCCTTATTAAGCTCTTCAAGTCTGTCATCGCACTTATCCTCAACATTGAAGAAGCCCTCAAGAACAGACATTTCAGGCTCTTTAAACTCATTAACTGAGCCAAAGTGCTTAAGATAATTCTTATGAGAAGCAAGCTTTTTCTTAGCAAGTTCAATTTCAACCTTACGGATTTCCTTATGCTGCTCGGTATCCTTTGGAAGAGCCTTAGCAGCGGCAAGTTCAGCCTTAACAGCATTAACGTCCATATTAACGATACCGTCAAGACCTGCATCATATACCTTTTGATAAAGGTCAACCTGACGCATTACGTTTTCAGAATTGAACTTATCAAGCTCAGCACAAACGAATTGTGAAATTTCGATTTCCTCATTATATTCGAGTGCTTCACGGTAAGCCTTTTTAGCGGCTTTCTTTTCCTTGCCCTTAAGGTGCTTATAATCCTCTTTAGACACCTGCTTAGGAGTAGCCTCTGCCATTTCCCTTGCATTATTAACAAGGTCGACAGCCTCAACAAGCCCTTTATCGCTCAAAGCATCGTTAGCATAGTCCTCAAAAAGAGCACGTACCTTAAGCACACGAACAACAGCCTTTTGCTTCTTCTCTGTAAAATCATAGAAGAAGAAAGGAATTACATTAAGTGTTGCACCGACAGCGGCAACAATAATAAGCACACGAAGAAGAGGAATAAGAACACCGTCAACGTCATAAAGAGCGTTAGACGCATTGAAAATATCCTGACCGTTCGCCGCCTGATCACGAAGCATTTGACCTATAGTTTCGTCAGCGCCCGGAAGCTTACGAGCCATAAGAGCAGAATCGTTTACAACTCTTCTTGCAGTTTCAACATTCATACCGAGCTTTTCCTGAAGAGTAGGAATAACAGATGAAGTGATAAGAGTGATTACAGAGCCGATTGTTGCAACAGCGGCAAACATACCGTCAATTCTTTCGCCGGTTCTGTACTGCTGATAGTCACGGATATCAGCCTGAATAGCAGGGTTAAGAATATGAGCAAACGCACCTACGATACCGTTGCAATATAAGCAAAGGAGTACCATCCAAATAGTTGCGCTTGTAATCTTGCCTGTAAAGAGAATCATTGCAAGGATGAATACAATATTAAGAAGGTTAGTAACAATCTGAACATTTTTCTTACCGTACTTGCGGATAAAGAACGGAGCCATAATCATACCCCAAAGAGCAGAGTTACCGTTAAGTGTTACGATAATACCGTAAACATTACCGGAGCAAGCGCCGCCATAGTTATAAAGCCAAGCAAGAATATTTGAATAAGCCAATTCAAGGAAGCCTATCCAGCTTGCAAGTGAAATAATCCAGAAATATTTATTCTTTGCAACAGCTTTGAAAGCATCGGTAAATTTAATTTGAATAACGTGGGTCTTAGCCTGAATAATCTTTTCTTTTGTATTTGCATAAACAATTACCAAAAGAGCAGAACCAAGGATACCCAAAATCGGGAACACAAGTCTGTAAACACGGATATCGGTCTGATTAGTATGGAATACGTTTTCAGCAACGATAGGCATAATAAGGTTTACAACAGATGGTCCGAGAGAATATACAATACTCTTAATTGATGCAACGTCAGCTCTTTCCTGCGAGTTAGGAGAAAGAACGTGAATAAGGTTTTCGTATGCATCATAGAAGAACATATATACAAATTGAAGAATAACGTTAAATAAGAGAAGAACAAAGCATTTTGCAAGATAATCTGCTGTTTTGCCTGCGAATAAAACGTTAGTGCCGACAAGAAGTGAAAGCTTGTCATACGGGAACCATACCATAGCTATAAAGAGAACAGCCGAAGGTATACCCATCATCAATATGTACGGTCGATATTTACCCGCTTTATTACGTGTATTATCAACAATGGTTGCACGCAATCCCGTAAGCGGAATACTTGCGACAGTTGCAATAACATACAAGATATACATATCGGTTGGTGTTATACCGATTGTACCTGTAATAAATACATTTGTTGTTGCGAGCATACAGATATAGCTCATACTAACGATAAGGTATGCGCCTATACCGCCGAATGCATATGAACCAATTTCCTTAAAGGACATATATCTGCCCTTGGGCGGCTCTTTCCAATAGTATTTTACATTGTCAACAAGAGTCGTCACTTTTTGTTTGAGTGAAGCAATGTCTGCCATACTAATCCCCCTTAGTTAAATCATAAGCCATATGATAACACATTAATTTTGCGATTACAACAAAAAAGATACAATTTCTTGTATCTTTTTTATTAAATATATCAAATTGTAGTATATAAAGTGAATTTAGTCCAAATTGAATTCAAAGTCATCATTTCCTTTAATATCGACAATAACTTTAGAGCCTGAAATTTCATAAGAACTTGAAGTTGAAAGCTTGGAAAACGTTTCATCATCAATTTCATCGGGAGATGAATTATCGGTAAACATAAATCCCGAACCCGTTTGCGCCCTCTTGGTATCCATTGCAAAATATTTTAATGCCTTACCTGAATTATCCTCAAGTTCAGAAGTGACATCGAAGAAATACTTTTGTCCTTTAAAATCGGCAAGCGATATCATTTCTGCAATAGAGTTTGAATCAACATTAATAAGATGAGAAGCATTGATATCATTTTGAAGAAGCAAATATTCAAACAGCCCACTCAATGTTGAACTCATACCCTTTCCCTGCAAAACAGTGTCAAAAACGGTGGTAACCGAATTATCAACTTTAAAATTACTTGCTATATATGAATATACGTTAAGCAAATATTCATCTTTGCCGACCTTGCCGTATCCGCATTTATTCATTATTTTTGAAATATCGGCATTAAATTCCTTTAGCTTGGCATTTTGCGTTTCCTTATCATTTGCATAAGTAATTTTAACACCTGAATTATCATTGAGGAAATCAATTCCGTCAACAAGAACATATTGCGGAAAAGAAGTATAAAACAACCGATTTACATCATCAGAAAGCGAAACATTATATTTAACTTCACTCTCATAATTAAGGACGGCGTTGCAAAGCTTTTCATAAGCTTTGATTGACGATTCGTCAAGAGAAGAATAATGAGCGTCGGTAGTTATTTTAAGTTCAATATTATTTTCCGAAGATTTATTGTTGCCGTCTTCATTTACGCTTTTATCACTGCAAGCTGCAAAAAGCGAACACACAAAAGCCGCACTTAATATTAACGATATAGCTTTTTTCATTAATTAGCACCTACTTTTTTAAGCGTTTTTAGTTTATCCTCACATTGAGAGAAAAATTGCCTGTAAGCTAAGCAGTAATCACTGCTTTCTCGGTTACGCCTGCAACCGCCGCCACGACAGATGTAAAAATACTTACATTCCTTACACTTATCATCAAGCTTAAAGGAACTTTTTATAAATTCAACACATTTAGAGGTTTTATACATTTGTTTAAATGACGATTCGTTGATATTACCCAAAAGCCATTCATCTGTGCAATAGAAATCGCAAGGATAAACACTTCCGTCACCTTCAACAACAAATTGGTTTGAGCAAAAACCATTCATTCCGCATTGCTCTGCGTTATTACCGTTTATGAGAGATATGTAATTATCAAAAGTACGAATTGAAACAAAATCTCCACGCAAATAATCGTTATAATAAATATTAAAACCTTTAGCTAAAAAATATGCATAATCGTCGTTATTCATATACATATCGTTTTCTTTTTCACCAAAAGGCTTCAAGCCGACAATAAACTGAATATATCTTAAATCGTTTGACTTAAAAAATCTGTACGCTTTTCTGAAATTAAGTGCCGTATTTTTAGTTAAAACGGAAAGAACATTAAAAGAAACGTTATGTTTTTTTAGAATATCTATTCCCTTTAATATATCATCAAACGAGCTTTTACCGTTTGGATAAATCCGATATTTATTAACTTCCTTATCTCCGTCAAGGGAAACACCGATTAAAAAACCGTTTTCCTTAAAGAAAAGTGCAAATTCATCATTAATAAGTGTTGCGTTTGTTTGCAGGCAATAATGAACATTACTGCCCTTTTTGTTTGATTTTTTAACGTAAGATACAAAATTTTTATAAAAATCAAGCGAACACAAAAGCGGCTCTCCTCCTTGGAATGTAAAATACACATCGGTAGAGTCCGCAAATTCAAGTGCGCTGTCAACAACTCTTTTTGCAGTATCATCGCTCATAAAGCCTTTTGAAAAATCAGTTCGCTTAGATGAAAGCGAATGATAAAAGCAGTATTCACAAGCGAGATTGCAATTGCTTGATGCCGGTTTGAGCATAACCGAAATCGGCATTTAATCACCTTCTAACCCATTTAGTATATAACAAAAGAAATAAATAGACAAGTGTTATTTACCGTTATCACGATAAAAAACAGAATATTTACAATTTAGAAATTTATTACCAGTGAATTCTATGTTCTTAAAATTAACTGCCGATATTGCACAATCGGTTATATTTTCAAAGGTACAAGCTGTAATTTTGATGTTTGTTTGGTAAAGATTTTTAAAATAATTATGCGTACCGACTCCTCTATAAACATTTTTAAAAACACAGTTTTCAACCGTTATGCTGTCATTCATTGTATTATCATAGGATGTGAAACCATAAAAGTGGACCTTATCGAGAATGTCGATTTGAATTGCTTCTGATGAATTGAGCATTAAATTTGAATATTGCCCATTAAAGGTACAATTTAAAAACGTAACATTTTGGCAAGCTGCAAGCTCGGCGTGGTGGGAATAATAATTATTAAGAAAAACAACATTTTGAATTTTAATGTTTTTGGCATGACAAAGGCGCAAAATACATGACTTATTACGATTAAAATTATCGTCAAGCGTTCCGTTTTTTATGATACATTCACATAGTGAAGAATACCCGGGGTACGCTTTATCTTCGGGAGATTTGAATATATTTCCACGCTTGAAATTTGCATTTTTAATCAGCGAGTCGTTCAAATCAATCGTCGTATATGATGTGAGAAAAAGAGTATTTTTAACATTATAATTACCACGTGAAAGCTTGACGGTCAAAGGATTATATTTTGAAGCATATTTTTTGGTATAATCAAGCGCCCTTGAAAGCGCTGTTGTAATATCGCTTGAGGAATAATAGCTTTTAAGCACACTGCCTTGCTCGTCAATGACGCAAACACTGCAAATCGTAAAGCCGTACGAGAAAAAAACACATAAAATCAATACAGCACACATAAAAAAGGAAGTCAATTTATTTTTCAAGATGTCACCTCCGCACATTCCGTATTATTTTTAGAAAAATACGAAATTTAATACAAGACAGCTTTTGGAATAATTGACATAGGGAATATATAGTGTTATAATTATTTATCTTTATATTATAGGAAGTAGTGATTTTGAAAAATTATTCAATTACATTACCAAGCTATTCAATCGGCGATAATGTTTATAGTAAAATCGGTGAAATTTGCGAGCCGTACGGCAAAAAGGTTATTTGCATAGGCGGTAAAACAGCAATCAGCAAAGTTAGGGATTTAATAATTAATGAATGTAACGGCACAAGCCTTGAAATACTCGATTTTTTATGGTATGGCGGTGACGCTACATACGAAAATGTAAATACGCTTAAAGAAAATGAACTTGTAAAAAAAGCAGATATTATTTTTGGTATCGGCGGAGGAAAAGCGCTTGATACCGCAAAGGCACTTGCATATATTACAAATAAGGAAATATTCACTTTTCCTACAATCGCATCAAACTGTGCGGGAACGACGGCGGTTTCAATTATGTATAATGCCGACGGCAGCTTTAAAGAGCCGTTTTTCTTTACCGCTCCGGCAAGACATTGCTTTATTTACACTCCGGTCATTGCAAAGTCACCGGCTAAATATATGTGGGCAGGTATCGGCGATACTTATGCTAAATATTTTGAAGCAGAGATGAGCAGCCGTGGAGAGGACTTAGTTCATTACCACGCGCTCGGTGTAACTACATCGCAAATGTGCTTAACTCCCCTTCTCAAATACGGCAAAAAAGCACTTGATGATTTCAAATCGGGCACTGCGAGTTTTGAGGTTGAGCAGGTTGTTTTAGGAATTGTTGTAACAACGGGTATTGCATCAATTCTTTTAACAAACGAGCACATTATTGATTACAACACAGGGCTTGCGCACGCAGTATTTTATGCGCTTACATCCTTCCCTCATATTGAGCAGAGGCATTTGCACGGCGAGGTAGTGGGATACGGTGTGCTTATTCTTTTACTTGTTGATAAAAACGAGGAAATGTTTAAGAAAATGTTTGAATTTAACCGTTCAATCAATTTGCCGACCTGTCTTGCGGACATTGAGATGAATGAGGATGATTTAGATAAGCTTGTGCCTATGGTGTGCAATATGAAGGACATTGACCACAATCCATATAAAATAAGCGAGGATATGGTATATAAAGCTTTTAAAAAGCTTGAAGAATATAGCAAAATCAATTAATTAAGAAAGAGGTATTCTTATGAAAAAAACAATTAAAAAAATTGCGGCTGTTTTATTTGCAGTTGTAATTGCAGTCGCTTGCTTTGCAGGCTGTTCAAAATCGGGCGGCGAGCACGACAAGGCAAACGATTCAAAAAAGGCTAAGTTCGGCATTGTGGTACAAACAGGTGCTAACGGCGCTTTCGTTGATATGAAGGACGGAATCATTGAGGAAATGAAGAAAAACGGTTATGAAAACGCTGAGTTTGACTACAAGGATGCGCAAGGCGATTCAACAACTCTTACGACAATTATCAACGCTATGGATGACGGAAGTTATGACGCAATCTTTACAATCGGCACTGCTTGCACGCAAACTCTTGTTAATTTAGCATCTGACACACCTTGCTTCTTCTGCGCAGTATCTGCCCCTGTTGAGGCTCAGGTTATTACAGATATGAACACACCTGACAAAAATGCAACAGGCACATCAAATGCAATCCCTGTATCGGACATTATTGATATGGGATACAAAATCACTCCTGACGTTAAAAAGTGGGGCTTTATTTATTCAACATCACAAATTAACGCTGTAAATACTGTTGAATCAGCTCAAAAATATCTTGACAAAAAAGGTGTTAAATACGAAAGCGCAACTGTTGAAACATCGGCAGACGTTAAATCTTCAACAGAAACACTTATTAAAAAAGGCTGTGACGTTATCTTCGTACCTAACGATGCAATTGTTCAAGACGGTGTAAGTGCGCTTGCTCAGGTTTGCAACGAAGCAAAAATTCCTACCTACTGCTCATCTGCAACAACAGTAAACAGCGGTTGCCTTGCTACTCTTGCTATTGACGATAAGGGCATCGGCGCTAAAACCGCAGACAAATGCATTGAGTATATGAAGGGTACAAAAATTGAGAAAATTCCGGCTGAGGTTGTTGGAATTGACTATTGCACATTCAATTCCGGCACAGCAGATATGCTCGGCGTAAAAGCTCCGGATAAGAACACTATCGGCTACGAAATTCAGGTAGTAAATAAATAATTAACTAAAATACAAACTATTAAGGACAAATTATGCAGGTTTATATTACGGCAATCGAGGAGGGATTTCTTTACGGACTTCTTGCCCTCGGTATATACATTTCACTTAGAATACTTGACATACCGGACCTTACAACAGAGGGTTCATTCGGCTTCGGCTCTGCAGTTGCGGCTATTGTTGCAAGCAAGGGATTGAGCGTTACAAGCTTTATTGCGGCTTTTGCGGCAGGTGTGCTTGCGGGAATAGTAACAGGTCTTTTGCAAACTAAGCTTAAGGTTCACCCTGTTTTGGCAGGTATTATTACAATGAGCGGGCTTTATTCAATAAATTTAATGGTAAGAGGTTCATCTAACCTTAACTTTAACGATAATTCCGCATTCACAAGATTTTACAAGGCAGTAGGCATAAGCGGTGCGGACAAAAAGATAGCAGGTCTTGTTATCGGTGCGGTTATTTGCATCTTAGTACTTATACTGCTTATTGTATTTTTCAGAACTCATCTCGGTCTTTGCATAAGAGCAACCGGTGACAACCCCGATATGGTAAGAGCATCATCGATTAATGTTGATTTTTCTCTTATTTTCGGTTTAGCGCTTGCAAACGGACTTATTGCCCTTTCAGGTGCGCTTATTTCTCACTATCTCGGCTTAAGCGACCAAAGTTTTTCAAACGGCACGCTTATTTACGGTCTTGCGGCAGTAATAATCGGTGAGGCAATATTTGGAAAAAGGAATGTTGCACTGGGTTTAACAAGTGCGGTAGTAGGCTCGGTTATTTATAAGATTATAGTTGCATTTGTTATTGACGTTTCTCTCTTTGGCAAGAACAGTGAAAACCTTATGAAGCTTACTTGCGCAATCATTGTGGCTGCAACACTCATTGTTCCTGAAATTAAGCACAAAATCGAAAATTCAAAAGCAAAGAAGGAGGCAAGAAAAAATGCTTGAAATTAAAAATGTCTCCAAAACCTTTGCAAAAGATACTGTCAATGAGCACAAAGCATTAAACAACATTAATCTAACGCTTAATGACGGCGAATTTGTAACTATAGTCGGCTCAAACGGAGCAGGCAAATCAACACTTTTCAATATGATATGCGGAACATTTGAGCAGGACAAAGGCAGAATTATACTTGACGGCAAGGATATTTCCTTTATGCCCGAACACAAAAGAGCAAGGCTCGTCGGAAGGGTTTTCCAAGACCCTATGAAAGGTACTGCTCCTAATATGACGATTGAGGAAAACCTTGCACTTGCGTATTCCCGTGCAGGCTCAAGTTTCTTTTCGCAGGCAATCGGCAAAAAGAAAAGAGAATATTTCAGAGAACATCTTGCAAGATTTGATATGGGACTTGAGGATAGAATGAAAACTAAAATCGGTCTTTTATCAGGCGGTCAAAGGCAGGTTGTCACTCTTTTAATGTGCACAATTGTTACACCTAAGCTTTTGCTTCTTGATGAGCACACGGCAGCTCTTGACCCTGTAACGGCGGACAAAGTTATGAAAATCACAAACGATATTGTTAGGGAAAACAATATTACCACTATGATGATTACTCATAATATGTCACAGGCACTTGTTACCGGTACAAGGACAATAATGATGGACTCGGGAGAAATAATTATTGACCTTGACAGTGTTACAAGAAAAGAAATGAACGTGTCAGACCTTTTAAAGCTTTACCGTGAACGAGAAATGAAAGAATTTGACAATGACCGTATGCTTTTGCAAAAGGACTAAAACGAAACCAATCCCCCACTCTGTTTAAAAACAAGTGAGGGATTTTTGTATAAAAGAGGAGTAAATATGAATATTACAGTATATCTCGGAGCATTAAAGGGAAATGACGAAAGCCTTGAAAAAGCAGTAAGAGAGCTTGGTACATTTATAGGAAAAAGCGGCAACACGCTTATTTACGGCGGCTCAAAATCAGGACTGATGGGATTAATTGCCGAAAGCACATTGAGCTCCGGCGGAAAGGCAATAGGTGTTGAGCCTCAGTTTTTTATTGATAAAGAACTTCAATATGACGGCTTAACACAGTTAATCATAACCGATGATATGAGCGAAAGAAAGGCGAAAATGATAGAACTCGGCGATGCTTTTATCGCATTTCCCGGAGGCACGGGAACATTGGAGGAAATAAGCGAGGTTATGTCAAAAGTATCTCTAAAACAGCTTAACGCTCCTTGCATATTATATAATTTAAACGGATATTACGACAGTCTTAAAAATTTGCTTAATAATATGATTAAAATGGGACTTTCCACAAAAGAACGCCAAGAAGGAATATATTTTGCAAATAATTTAGATGAAATTTTGAAAGTTTTAAATTTGAAATAATAACAGCCACTCTCACATTATTAACGAGAGTGGCTGTTATTATTTTTGCGGTTTTTGTATTTTATAACGATTGATTTTTAAGCGCTTCGCCGAGGGAAGTTTTTCTTATCTTTAAAAGCATTGCAATTGCAACAAGTGCATAGCTTACAACGCCCAAAACAAACATTGATACATAACAGCTATTTGAAATTATATAAGGTACATAGCCGGTCATTTGGGTATAAAGATATGATTTAAAGCACCAACGAAGCACAACAGATATAAGCGGAATACTTATCAAAAGCGACAGCACAACAACAATCGACGTCATAATAATATAAAGCCTGCCTATTTCTATATCAGAAAAGCCGAGTATCTTTGTCATAGAAATTGATTTGCTGTTTCTTTCTATAATCTGCTTTGTAAGAATATACATAATCAGCAGAAAAATAACAATTCCAAGCATTTTGAATACCTTTACAAATTCAAGCATAGAAACCTGCATTTGAGTAACAACCTTGTTAAAATCCTTTTCTGTTACGACTGCCGCAACATCGTCATCACTCAAATCATTCAATTTTTCATTGCTGAAATAACCCGTGAAATAGTCGGTATCTTCATTAAACATTTGAAGATAATCGCCCCTACTCATAAACATGGTTATTGCGGCGTCATATTTATAATCACCGGCAATCTTAAATAAATACGTCTTATCGGTATATTTTTTCTTAAGCGTAACCTCATCGCCGATCTTTAAACTGAATTTATTCATCATAGCGCTTGAAACAACAACCTCGCCTGTAGGAATTGAGGTATTGATATATTTACTGTCGTTTGAAATACCATAGACTGAAACGTCGTCTGCCATAAATTTTTTATCAGTTGTTTCAAGAGTTGTAAGACAGAATTTTTCAGCATTTTTGTTGTCGGTTTCTTCTTGATTAATCATTACATATTGGTATTTTGAAATCATACTTTCCTTAACCATATTTGAATAATCCTCAAGAAGTGGTGCGTACATAGAGCCGATAACAACGAGTGTTCCCGCAAGAAATATACCTAAAAACATTGTTAAATAAGACGGAACATTTTGGAAAAGAACACGCAATCTAAACTTGGAGAAAAATCTCATTTTCTTTGGAAGTTTAATAACCTTTTTCTGTCCTCTTTGTTTAAGCTCACCTCTTATAAAATTCAGCGGACTGATTTTAAGTTTTTTAGCAAGAACAAAAGAATTAACCGCAAGCATTATTATAAACGGAGCAATGGTTGTTTCTAAAAATGCATCCATATTCCAAAGCGTTTTATAAGTTGGAAGCGAATAGTTGGAATAATAAACGCTGACGAATGCCTTTTGAAACACGGTATAACCGAACACGTTACCTATCAGTGCACCCATTACCGTCACCACCATTGGCATAAACAGATAATGCCTTATAAGTTCTCCTTTGGAATAACCCATTGCCCTAAGCGTTCCTATAACGTTAGCCTCTTTAGTAATTGTGTTAGAGGTTGTGACTGCAAACAAAAATGCAATGACAATCATAATAATATATGTCATAAGCTGCATTGTTGCCTTGTCGGAACTTGAGTCCTCAATAGAATAGCTTATTGATTTATTTGTATATTTGGCACTGTAATCCTTAATTGTAATAATTTTGCTGTCATCAAACTTGAAATTATTTACAATTTTCTTAAGCTTTCCTAAATCGCTGTAAATTTTGGTACAATTATAAAGCTTTGCATCGCTTACTGCATCAACAATTTTATAAACGGTATCAAACATATCGTCAAAATCGTTTAAATTATCATTTGACTTATAATCATCAAGACTAATTTTAGGGGCTTTATCAATATTATCTAAATCCCAATCGTCCTCGTTTTCTTCTGCGTCCTCAAGCGCATTTTTAAGATTATTATATTGTTTTTGAGTTATACCTAGTTTATTTGCAAGTTTTTTATCATCACTTAAACCTGCATTTCTTATTGCGTCAAAATATTTTGATTTGAGCGCATTTTCTGCATCGGTAAATTCGTTTTTTAAACTTTTAACATAAACTCTTGCGCTGTCATACAAATCGTCCACCTGCGACTGAACAAGCGGTTCATCATACTCTTTCAAAATGTTTTCAAGAGAATCGGTTAATTTTTCGCTTCTTGCATTTTCCGCTGTTTCGTCAGCCGGCTTATTGTTATAAATCCACGCATAATTAACGGTTTCGTGTGCATTTGACAGGGTGCTGTAGCCTTCATCGTTCATAACGGCAACACCAAATCCGACAGCATCAAACATCATATCCGAATTTTTTTCAAACAATGCACTGTAGTCAGAGAGAGCTACCAAACCGCTAACTTTATAATTTTTATTTTTTATCTTAATTTTATCGCCGATTTTAATTTTATTATTTTCGGCAAACATACGGTCAAGAGCTATTTCATCCTTACTCTTCGGCAGCTCACCGCTCATAAGGCATTGCTTATTAACCTTATTTCGCACCTTATAAATACGAAGATTTTTTGAGCCGTTAATAATGCTTTCTTCTTTATAATTAAGTTCGTAAAGTTTTAAATCATTATCATTTTCTATTTGTTTTAATATCTTATCACTTGGCTTAATGTTAAAAGAAAGATGACCGTCTTCAATATTATATTTTTCAAAACTTTCATCACTCATCGCCATAACGGAATTATCAGCAACAAAAAAGCCTGAAACAGCACCTATAAAAAACACAAGAAAAAGAAAAATTGCAACATATTTGCCAAAATCCGATTTTAAATCACGTTTAAATCTTTTGTTTAAAGGATTAAGCATATTCCACCCTCCTTACCATTCAAGGTCAGCGGCAGAAATCTTATTTTCATTTACGTAATTCTTACGAATTTCGCCGTCACGCAAGGTGAACACTCTGTCAGCCATATTTTTAATTGCGTCATTGTGAGTAACCATAATGACGGTATTGCCGTACTTTTTATTAACATCCTCCAAAAGCTTTAAAATTTGCTTAGAGGTGTTATAATCAAGAGCACCCGTAGGCTCGTCACAAAGAAGAATATCGGGATTTTTAACTACAGCCCTTCCTATTGAAGTTCTCTGTTGCTGACCGCCGGAAAGCTGTGAAGGAAGCTTATCTGCTTGGTCGCTAATTCCAAGCGTATTCATAAGTTCGTCAATATCAAGAGGATTATCGCTTAAATAAGCACCCACCTCAATATTTTCTCGTACCGTTAAATTAGGAATAAGATTATACATTTGAAAAACATAACCTATATGCTTTCTTCTGTAAAGAGTAAGTTTCTTTTCACTCATTAAACGTGTTTTTTCATTATTAATTGCGATATAGCCCTCGTCGGCAGATTCGATTGCGCCGATGATATTAAGAAGCGTCGATTTGCCCGAGCCGCTCGGCCCAAGCAAAACACACATTTCTCCCTTTTCAATAGACAAATCGATTCCTTTAAGCACTTCTACCCTGCTGTCACCCTCGCCGAAATGCTTTTTAATTCCTTTAATTTCTACAAAACTCATTTTTTCTCCTTTATCTCAACAAGTTAGTTACCACTAACTTTCAAGTTAAAAAGCAAGGTTAGTTTTACCTAACCCGTTGTTATAATATCACATTTTGCAAATATTGTCAATTAGATTAATAAATAACTATGCTTGAATTTTCAAGAAACAGAATATATAATTAAATCATTAAAACAAAAAGAGGTGTACTATGACACTGCAACAGCTTAAATATTTAGTGACCGTTGCCGAATGTAAAAACATTACAGAGGCCGCAGAAAAACTTTTTATATCACAGCCAAGCCTGAGTGCGGCTATACACAATCTTGAAAAGGAAATGGGAGTAACTGCCTTTGTTCGTTCAAACAAAGGCGTCAGCGTAACAAGAGAGGGTGAAGAGCTTCTTTCATTTGCACGCAATTTACTTGAACAGGCAGACATAATGAAGGATAGATTTTGTAATGACAAAAGCAGAATGCCTAAATTTTCTGTTTCATGTCAACATTATTCATTTGCCGTAAACGCATTTGTAGACGTTGTTAATAAATACGATGCAAACATTTACAGTTTTATTCTTCGTGAAACACAGACGGGAGAAATAATTGACGACGTTGCAAACGGAAGAAGTGAGCTTGGTATTCTTTATCTTTTTGAACACAACGAGGATGTACTGACTAAGCTTTTTAAAAAGAACGATTTGGTTTTTGAAGAAATATTCAAAGCCTCCCCTCACGTATTTATAAGCAAAAATCACCCGCTTGCAAATAACGAGATTATCACTCTTGAAGAATTAAAGCCTTATCCTTATTTGGTTTATGAGCAAGGAAAACGCAATTCTTTTTATTTCAGCGAAGAATTTTTAAGCGTGCTTGATATGCCGAAAAATATTCAGGTTAGGGACAGAGCAACCCTTTTTAACCTTGCTATCGGTCTTAACGGCTTTACCGTAAGTTCCGGCGTTATTGACAAGGAGCTAAACGGCGAAGATATTATTTCAAAAAAACTTGATATGGACTGCACTATGCGAATCGGTCTTATAAAAAAGAAAAACATTATTCTTTCACGCTACGCAATTTCTTATATTGATGCTATCAAAAAGCACACAGCTATAGTTTAAGCCTATAGCTATTGATGGTTTTTAAGTATTTTTCAAAACAATATTAATGTGCTAAACTGTACTCATCAACAAACGAAAGGATTTTTTGATTATGAGTACATTAAAAACACCGTTTAGATATGATTTTGTAGGAAGTTTTCTTAGACCGCAGGCTTTAAAAGACGCCAAAACAAAATATCAAAATAACGGTATTACAAAAGATGAATATGACAAAACCGTAAACGAGGAAATTACGAAATTAGTAGCAAAGCAAAAAGAACTCGGCTTCCACGCAATTACTGACGGCGAGTTTCGAAGAACTTTCTGGCATCTTGATTTTATGTGGGGCTTTGAAGGAGTAGAGCACAAGGCAACAGGAGGCGGAGTACCGTTTAATGATGAACTTGCTGTACTTGACGATACATATTTAATCGGCAAATTCAAAGCTAAGGCTCACCCATTCGTTGAGTATTTCAAATTCTTAAAGCAATTTGAGGATGAAAACACCGTTGCAAAATATACAATTCCTGCGCCTGCGCAAACTTATTTGCAGTTTATTGTGCCCGGCAGCATTGAAAAAACACGTAGGTTTTACGAAACGAATGAAGAACTGATTGAGGATATAGGCAAGGCTTATCAGAACGTTATAAAACAATTTTACGATGCAGGTTGCCGCAATCTTCAGCTTGACGACTGCTCTTGGGGTTCGGCAATCGGCGACTGCGCAAATCAAGACGCTTTCGGAATTGACATCAACGAATTTAAAGAACAGCTTTTAAGCGTAAACAACCTTGCGCTTGAAAATAAGCCTGACGATTTAGTAATCACCTCTCATATTTGCCGAGGCAATTATCATTCAACATTCTTCTCAAGCGGCGCTTACGACCCTGTGGCAGACTATGTATTTGCAAGAGAAAATGTTGACGCACTTCTTCTTGAATATGACGACGAACGTTCAGGCTCATTTGAGCCGCTTGCAAAGGTATCTGCTGACAAAAAGGTAGTTTTAGGCTTAATCACAACCAAGTCACCCAAGCTTGAGGACAAGAACGAGGTTATTAAAAGAATATATGAAGCGGCTAAATATATTTCTCTTGACAGACTTTGCTTAAGCCCACAATGCGGCTTTGCCTCCTGCGAAATCGGCAACAAGCTTACCGAGGAGGAGCAATGGGCAAAATTAAAGCTTGTTAAAGAAATCGCCGAAGAAGTTTGGGGATAAATAAAAGAATTACACAAAAATCGAACTGTAGAATAATTCAAATAAAGCCATTCAATCTGAAAAAGACTGAATGGCTTTATTTATAGTTATTAAACTTTTAAATGAAGTGCTTCAAGTTCGCTTTTTACGTCATTTTCACATAAACGCATAGCAAAGTATGGTTTCATCAAAAAGCCTATTCAAATCTAAGCTAAGAAGTTCTGAGCCGTATTTAATAACATCACGTGAACAGCCTGCCGCCTTCAAAAGCTTTAATGCTTTATCTCTCGTAATGTTTGCGTTCATCTCGTCCTACTAAATCACACAATACTTGCGCTTACAACTGCATTGAATATTGCATTTGCAAGAATTTCATGTCCCTGAGCGGTTAAGTGCTCTTGGTCGGTTTCGCTTGGTTGAACATAATCGGCAGCACTTATTATATTTGTGTTCTTTTCATAAGCAATTCTTTTATATTCATTATGAAGCGCTTTAGCAGTTTTTACAGAATTAGTATCAAACTCAGGGTCGTATTCCTCTTTCCAAACATTTTCTCCAAGAAAAATCGGAGAAACAATAAGAATTTTCTCAGGTGAAATATATTTTGAAAATTCATCAATACACAAACCGAGACCCTTGGCGATTTTAAACGGATTCGAATTATAATAAGATTTACAATCATTCGTACCAAGCATAATAATCGCCGCATCAATAGGATAATTCGACTCTAATATTTCAGGCAGAGATTCAAGACCGTTGCGATTTTTTCTGTAAGCATCGTCAAATATGGTTGTTCTGCCGCAAAGACCTTCTTCTAAAATACGAACATTTTGAAGCTTTTCCTGCAAAATACTCGTCCATCTGACGCCCCAAGGGTATCTTTCGTTAGTCTTTGGAATCAAGCCCCAAGTGTTTGAGTCGCCAAAGCATAAAAGTTGTTTCAAAATAATCACCTTGCTTTAATTATGAATTGTTATATGCTTATTATAACATCATTTCCTACTTTGTCAATAGGTTTTTAGGTATTTATGTTTATTTTGTAACAATACAGCGGTGATAATTGATATAAAAATAAAAAAGAGAAGCAACAAATGCTTCTCTTTTTTGGTGGCTCATCGGGGAATCGAACCCCGGACACCTTGATTAAAAGTCAAGTGCTCTGCCATCTGAGCTAATGAACCGTATAGCACCCTGATATCAGGGTGTTGGCTGGGGAGGCGGGATTCGAACCCACGCATGACGGAGTCAAAGTCCGTTGCCTTACCGCTTGGCTACACCCCAATGTAGGGATAAATATAAAAAGTGGGGTGGGATATCGGATTCGAACCGATGACCTCCAGTGCCACAAACTGGCGCTCTAACCAACTGAACTAATCCCACCATATATGTAAAAGCACTTTCGTGCTGTTACCCCAAACAATGGCGCGCTGAGAGGGACTCGAACCCCCGACCTACTGCTTAGAAGGCAGTTGCTCTATCCAGCTGAGCTATCAGCGCATTGGAGCGGGTGATGGGAATCGAACCCACACGACCAGCTTGGAAGGCTGGGATTCTACCATTGAACTACACCCGCGTTGCAACGTTCATTATTATACATAACACATTGCAAAATGTCAAGTCTTTTTTTAATTTATTTTAATTTTAATATCATCATTTTCTACAGAAAGAGAAAGAGACTTAATTTCCTCATCCTGATTAAATACAATCGCATTAGCAAGTTTTTCTTCAACATCACGTCTTACGCAATCACGAAGTCCTCTTGCATTTTTCTTTGAGCCGAATGCTTTTTTTGCAAGATAAACCGGAACGCTTTCATCGTAAGACATAATAATTGCCTTATCCTTAAGACTTTCAACAAGTTCACCGAGCATAAGCTTAGCAATTTTTTCAAAGTCATCATGAGTGAGCTGATTAAAAATAACAATTTCGTCTACCCTGCCCAAAAATTCAGGACGCAGGAAGCGCTCAAGGGCTTTCATTGTAACTTCTGCATTAATATCGTTTGCTGTTTTATTGAAACCTAACGAAGCAGAGTCGGTAGAACCTGCATTCGAAGTCATAATAATAATTGTATTTTCAAAATTAACACTTCTGCCCTGTGCGTCTGTTATTCTGCCCTCATCAAGAATTTGAAGAAGAATATTGAGAACATCCTTATGTGCCTTTTCAATTTCGTCAAAAAGGATAATACTGTACGGCTTACGTCTAACCTTTTCTGTAAGCTGACCGGCATCATCATAACCAACGTAACCCGGAGGCGAACCGATAATACGGGAAACGCTGAATTTTTCCATAAATTCGCTCATATCAAGACGAATAAGATTATCCGGGCTGTCAAATAAACTGTCTGCAAGGCGCTTAACAAGTTCCGTTTTGCCGACACCCGTAGGGCCTACAAATATAAACGACTGCGGTCTTTTTTTAGGGCTGATATTCACTCTGCCCCTTCTGACAGCATTTGAAACCTTTTCAATAGCCGTATCTTGACCGATTATATGCTCTTTAAGTTCACTTTCAAGATTTGCAAGCTTTTTAATATCATTTTGCTCAATCTTAGTTGCAGGAATACCGGTCCAAAGTGATATAACCTTTGCTAAATCAGACTCCAAAACCTGATTATCGGATGCTTTTTCCTTAAGGTCGGCTATTTTTTCGTCAAGTTGAATAACTTCACTTTTAAACTTAGTTACAAGCTCGTAGTCAATTTCTTCGTTTTCCTCAGGATTGGAAAGCCTTTCTATATTGCTCTCTAAAAGCTTTTTTCTGTCAAGTGCCATCTGGTATTGGCTGATAGCCGGATTGCGCAAATTTGCGCTTGTGCAGCTCTCGTCAAGCAAATCTATGGCTTTATCGGGAAGATATCTGTCAGTAACATATCTTTCGGACATAGTAACGGCTTTATATACAAGAGAGTCTGAAATCTGCACCTTATGATAATCTTCATAATATCCCTTAATGCCAACAAGCATTTTATATGCATCGTCGATTGACGGTTCTTCAACCTTAATAGGCTGAAAACGTCTTTCAAGAGCGGCATCTTTTTCGATATATTTTCTGTATTCATTAAAGGTAGTAGCGCCGATTACTTGAATTTCACCTCTTGAAAGAGCAGGCTTAAGAATATTGGCAGCATTCATTGTACCCTCTGAATCGCCGGTACCCACAAGATTATGAACCTCGTCAATAAACAAAATAATATTACCCTCATGTTTAACCTCATCAACAAGGCCTTTAATTCTGCCTTCAAACTGGCCCCTGAACTGAGTGCCGGCAACAAGTGCGGTAAGGTCAAGAAGGTAAATCTCTTTGTCAGCAAGACGTGCAGGCACCTCTCCCTTTGCAATTTTGATTGCAAGGCCCTCTGCTATAGCGGTTTTGCCGACGCCCGGTTCACCGATAAGGCATGGGTTATTTTTTGTTCTTCTGCAGAGAATCTGAACTGCACGTGCAATCTCACTTTCTCTGCCGATAATATTATCGATTTCGCCTTGCTTAGCACGTTCGGTAAGATTAGTACAGTAAGTATTGAGGAATTTTCTTGAATCATCCTTCGCTCCTCTTTTACCCTTTCTGCGCTTTTTGCCGTTTGGCTGAGAATCGGAATTATCGGTGGTAATTTCTTCTTCACCGTCTTCTGTCGGAGAAAGAGCACCGTTAATTAAGTCGGAAAAAGGCATAGTTTGAGCGCCGTCAAAATTTTCAGGATTAAACATTTCGGACAAATTATCAAGATTAAAATCGCCCATATTTTCCATAAAATCAGCCATTTGCTCGCTTGCAGCTTCAATTTCCTCGTCGCTGATGCCAAGCTTATCAATCATTTGATTAATTGAACCGATATTAAGTTCCCTTGCACATTTAATGCAAAGTCCTTCAGGAGTAACCTTATCGTTTTCCATTTTTTGAATAAACACAACTGCCGGTCTTTCACCGCAGCGTGAACACATTTGCTGTTTCATTAAATCACCTCGTAATAGGTAGTCAGCTTATTTTTCAGAGGAATCGCTTTTTTCTTTATTTTCCTTGAGCTGACGAATAAATCCCGGTGCGTAACCGAAAAGGGACGCAAAAGCAAGAATTGCAGAAATAATAACCATAATCATTATTACGGTATTATTAAGTTCCAAGCCTTTAAAGAAGTCAATGCTGAGAAGCGCACCGTCAGGGCCGATAGCAATAATCGTTATCATAAATGTATAAAATACAACAGTTGCAAGTTTTCCCCAAACCTCAGCGGCAACAGGGCGCATACCCTTTGACATCAAAATAGCTGCGCCGATAATCATTAACAGTTCTTTAAATATAAAAAGGAACAAAATATACTTAAGCGGGCCGTCCCAAAACTTAACAAGCAAAATAATAACAATTGCTATCTGTGACAGTTTATCCGCAATAGGGTCAAGAATTTTGCCGAGATTTGACACCATATTATATTTTCTTGCAATTTTGCCGTCAAACACATCGGTTAAAGCCGCAACAATCATAGTTATAAAAGCGGCTATGTATTGTTCTTTAATAAAAAGAACGGAAAAAACAGGAATAAGTGCAATTCTTACAAAGCACAACCAGTTAGGAATTGTATTCCAATTTTCAAAAAGGTCTTTAACATTTTCATTAAATTTACTCATAGCTTATCCTCCTCATATCAAAGGGTTGAATTTATTAATATATTCTATAATCACACTGCTTCTAAGCTGTGTAACAAACTGATTTTGGGTGGTCATAATATCAAGCACAAATTCGCAAACAGCTGAAATAACAATCAAGTAAGCACAGGATTTAACCAAGCCGAATACTCCGCCGAAAAAGCTGTTTGTTTTGTGAAAAGGAAGTTCCTTCTCTTTTCTTATTTTTTTTGCAAAAGAAAGTATAATATTTGTTATTACATAAAAAAGAACAAAAGTCAATAGAATTAAAAGTATTTTAATAATTTCTTGAACAATAGGACAAAGAATATTATCCGTTATATAAACAGCGGCTTCGTTTGAATTAATATTTGAAAGCGATTTAACAGTCGAATTATCCTTTACAAAAAACGAAAAGGTGTTTGCAAAAGATTTAACGTTTTCTGTAAATTTTGTTATTTCGCCCGAATCATTAAGCTTTTTTGATACATATTCAAGAATATATCTTCTTACAACTTTATTATATATTATAACATTATAATTATTTCCTACAAAAAGAGAAAGCGGAATTGCAATAATAAAGCGAAGCGCTGACAAAAGTGAAATTAAAAATCCCCTTTTAATACCGACAAAAACGGTCAAGGCAACAAATATAACAAGTGTCAAATCAACAAGGTTCATTATTTATCACTCTCATTTCTTTCAATAAGAGATTGCCTGTGAATAAATACAGCAGAGCCAATTTGGCAAATTGATTTAACGGAATCGTCAACGCTTACTCTTTTCTTTTGCTTCATATTGCCAAGAGAATAAGTGACAATATTACTGTCGGTCAGCACACTCACAACGCTTGGCGATGCCGAAATATATCTGATATTACCGTTAACCGTTGTTTCGCTTTTTGTATTGCCACCTGCTCTTACTCTGACAAGTTTATTTTCCGTAGAATTGCTGTAATCGTTATAAGCCAAAACAAGCTCGTCATTAGGAGTAAACGTATAGCAAACAGTATTTATTTTTCCACATTCAAAAACGGTCTTTAATTTTTTTTGATTAGAAACAATGCCGATATAATCGTCTGCCACAACGTATAAATTATCGCTGTTGTATTTAAGTTCAAGAACGTTACAGTTTGGCAAATCAAGAATTGCCTTTGGCTCACTTGTGCCGACATTCATAGTATAAAGTTTTGCCTTAAGCTGAGCATTTTTACTGTTAAGTGCAACAAAGGCAATTTTACTGCCGCTGTTATTAATCGCTATGTCAACAATATAGCCATAATCCAAATCATAGCTCATTTTTTTATCAAGCGATTTATTGTAAACAGTCACGTTGCAAAGCTTATCGCCAGAAAGAGTTGCAAGCGCAGTGTTTCCGTTTTTAGCTACGTCGCCGCAAAGAATATTGCCTTTGAGTTCATTTTCGTACACATTTTCGCTGGTATTGTCAAGGCGCATTTTTGTACTTCCTTGGTCAACAAGCAAGGAATAAATACCTGAAGTTTTAATAACAGGATTTGAATAACCGTGGTCAAAGGTATACTTAGCGACTGCCTTTTTTGTATCAATAACAGTAAAGGTTGACGGAGTTAAAACACCAAGCTTATTATTAATATTTTTAACTGTCACATTTTGAGATGAATCAAGATTATAAGAAAAATTATTTTTTTCGACATTTTGGGAAATGGAAAGTTTACCGCTTGAATCGGTAAAATGCTCTTTAACGGTATTAATATTAATCTCGCAAACCTTCATTACAATTAATACTGCAACAACAATGGCAATTATAATCCAAATGATAGTTTTATTTTTTCTGTCTTTTTTTGCTTTTAGCTCTTTTTTGCGCATTTCACGCTGATTGCCTGCCACATATCTCACCTGCCTAATAATTAATCTTATTCAAATAAAGCCCCTGTGGCGGAGCAGTTTTGCCTGCACGCTTACGTTCTTTTGAAAGAATTATATCTTTCAACTCATCTTTTTTTATTTTTCCTTCAGACACAAACAAGAGAGTGCCAACCATAATTCTTACCATATTGTAAAGAAATCCGTCAGCTTCAACTTTAAAATATACAATATCTCCCTCTCGCCAAACCTTAAAAGATTTTACACTTCTTACCGTATCCTCAACGTCGCTTTTAGCCGAGCAAAATCCCGAATAATCGAACGTGCCGACATAAGCCTGCGCCTGAGAATTAAGATAATCGGCATCAATGAAACGCCTGTAATAATAAGCATATTTCGGCAAAAAAGCATTAGGCCTTTTGCCATTATAAAGCTTATAAATATATTCTTTTGATTTGCAGGAATATCGAGGGTGAAAGTCGCTTTCACATTCCTCGCAATCAATAACGGCAATATCGTTTGGAAGCTTTGAATTAAGCGCCATAATAACGCCCTCATTTGATATATTCATATCTGTTTCAAGAGTGAGAACATACATATTTGCATGAACAAACGAATCCGTTCTGCTGCAACCGGTCACGTCAAGTCGCTTTAAAAAGACCTTTTCAACAGCGTCTTGAAACACTTCTTGAACGGTAACGGCATTTTTTTGCACCTGCCAGCCGTGATATGAAGAGCCGTCATATTGAATTGTTATTTTTAGTTTTCTCATATTACCTTTTTAAATATAAAATTAAACAAAATAAGAAGCGCAATAAACACAATTACTGCCGCAAGAGCAATATAATCTCTTGCCTCAAATTTCATAACCTTCATTTTTGTCCTGCCGTCGCCGCCACGGTAGCAACGGCACTCCATGGCGTATGCAAGCTCATTGGCTCTCCTAAACGCTGAAATAAAAAGAGGAATGAGAACAGGAACAAGTGCCTTTGCCCTGTGGATAAGACCTCCTGAATCCATATCAGCACCACGTGATTTTTGAGCGGACATAATTTTATCAATTTCTTCAATCAAGGTAGGAATAAATCTCAAAGCAATGGTCATTGTCATCGAAATTGAATGAACGTCAATTTTCAATATTTTAAGCGGCTTCATCAGCCTTTCAAGCCCATCTGTAAGTTCATTAGGCGAAGTAGTATACGTTAAAAGCGAACTTATAACAACAAGGGTAATAATTCTAATTGCCATAAACACGGCAGTCATAATGCCGTCCTCGGTTATTTTGAGTTTCCAAATTTGAACAAGCGGCTCACCCTTGCCGTAAAAAAGATTAAGAACAGCCGTAAACAAAATAATAATTGCAAGAGGCTTGATGCTTTTAAACACCGTTTTAAGAGGTATTTTGGAAATAAGCACAAGCGCAATTGTTGCAACTACAATAACACCGAGAGCAGGCAGAGTTTTGCAAATAAAAATTGCAACTATAAGCAAAACAGTAAGAATAATTTTCATTCTTGAATCCATTTTGTGAACAACGGAATCGCCCGGGAAATACTGACCTATCGTGATATCGGTAATCATTAATATGCACCTCCCGCCAAAAGCCTTTTATATTCTTCAACGCCCTGCTCAACCGTATAAATATCTGTTCGGCAATCAATGCCCGACGCCTTAAGCTTCAGGAATATATCTGTTATTTCAGGAACATTAAGCCCCATTTTCTTAAGCTCGTCGCCATGAGAGTATACCTCATTTACACTGCCGCAAAAAGCAAGCTTGCCCTTATTCATAACAATAACCTTTTTGCAAAGCTTGGCAACGTCTTCCATAGAATGGGAAACAAACAAAACAGTATTTCCCATTTGGCTTTGATATTCTTTAATAAGATTAAGTATAGTATCCCTTCCCTTAGGGTCAAGACCGGCACACGGCTCGTCAAGAATAAGCACCTGAGGCTCCATAGCAATAATAGATGCGATTGCAACACGTCTTTTTTGACCACCGGAAAGATCAAACGGTGATTTTTTTGAAAATTCATCAAACGAAAGACCTACAAATTCCATACTTTTTCTTATTCGTTTGTCAATTTCGGCTTCATCAAGCCCCATTTGTTTTGGACCAAAGGCTATTTCCTTATAAACGTCCTCTTCAAAAATTTGATATTCGGGATATTGAAAACAAAGACCGACAGCAAAACGAACCTGCCTGATTTTTTTTCTGTTTTCTTTAGTCCAAATATTTTCACCGTCAAGAATAACGTTGCCCTTATGAGGCTCAAGAAGCCCATTTAAATGCTGAATTAAGGTAGACTTGCCGGAGCCTGTATGACCGATGATACCAACAAGTTCGCCTTTTTCAATTTCAAGGCTTACATCATCAAGTGCAGCAGTTTGAAACGGAGTTCCCATACTGTAAAGATATTCAAGATTTTCGCAGACAAGAAACGCCATTTATACTTTTGCCTCCAAAGTTTTCTTTAAAAATTCAACGCAATCATCTGCGTTTAAAATTGTATTTTCACTTTTCAATCCAAGCCTATGTATAAGCTCTGTTGACTGAGGAACGTCAAGACCGAGTGACTTAACCTCATCAAATTTTGAAAACACGTTTTGCGGTGTATCATCAAGTTTAATTTCACCGCCGTCCATAACAACTACCCTATCAGCCTGAACCGCCTCATCCATATAATGAGTTATAAGAACGATAGTAATTCCGTCTTCCTTATTAAGCTTTTTAATCGTACTTAAAACCTCTTTTCTGCCGCTTGGATCAAGCATAGCAGTAGGCTCATCAAGAACGATACACATTGGCTTCATAGCAATTATGCCTGCAACGGCAACACGCTGTTTTTGACCTCCGGAAAGCTTATTCGGCGCTTTAAGGCGATATTCATACATACCCACCGTTTTAAGGGCATTGTCAACCCTTTTTCTTATTTCTTTAGGTTCAACTCCTAAATTTTCAACGCCAAAAGCAACGTCCTCCTCAACAATAGAGGAAACGATTTGGTTATCGGGATTTTGGAAAACCATTCCGACCTTGCGCCTGATATCAAATATAGTTTCATCGTCAACAACTTTTTGACCGTCAACGATAACCTCACCACTTTGAGCAATATTAATACCGTTAATAAGCTTAGCCGTTGTTGATTTACCTGACCCGTTATGGCCTAAAATTGCAACAAAGCTGCCTTTTTCTATTGTCAAATTAAAATTCTTAAGCACATCAACAGTAACCTGATTTTCATCGTCATCATCAATCGCATAAGAAAAGCTTACATTTTTAAATTCAATTAAATTCATTATTTTAACATCCAAATTGCCGTTGAGCCGCAAGGAAGAACTCTGCCGTTTGAAGAAACAGGAATACCAATTTCATCAGCGCTAACCTTTCCGCCTCGTTTATTAGTAATTACATCATCAAGAATATATTTCATAACAGAGGCTGAAAGCCCTGTAGTATACGAATTAAGCATAACCATAAGCGGTTTATCAGAAAGCACCTGCTCAACAAGCTTTACAAAATCGTAAATGCTGTCCTCAAGATGCCATATTTCACCTTTAGGACCTCTGCCGTAGCTTGGAGGGTCAAGAATTACGATATCGTACTTATTGCCTCTCCTGATTTCACGATGAACAAATTTAATGCAATCATCAACAATCCATCTGATTTGACCGTTGTTAACTTCGGACGCAGCTGCATTTTCCTTTGCCCATTGAACCATACCTCGTGAAGCATCAACATGAACTACCGAAGCGCCCTCTTTAAGGCAAGCTACCGTTGCACCGCCGGTGTATGCAAAAAGATTAAGAACTCTGACCTCACGACCGTCAGCTTTCGCTCTTTTGATAACCTCTCTTGTAAAATCCCAATTTACTGCCTGTTCCGGGAATATTCCCGTATGTTTAAAACCCATGGTTTTGATGTTGAAAGTTAAATCCTTATATTTTACCTGCCAAGATGAAGGAATTTTAGTATGTATCTGCCATCTGCCACCACCTGTTCTTGAACGAAGGTAGGTAGCATCAGGCTGAAACCAGTATTTATTTTCCTTTTTACTTTTCCATATAACCTGAGGGTCAGGTCTGACAAGAATCTCTCTCGTCCATCTTTCAAGCTTATAGCCGCCGCTGCAATCTATAAGTTCATAATCTTCCCAATCTTTTGAATATCTCATATATTAAATCCTTTATGACAATCTGTTCCTGACAACATCTGCAATTTTGTTGCCGAGGGTTGTTATCTGTTCTAAATCGCTGCCCTCAAGCATTACACGAATAAGCGGTTCTGTTCCGCTTACACGAACAAGAACACGACCCTCGCCCATAAGTTCCATTTCAGCCTGCTGAACGGCAGAAATGATATACTCATCATTATTGTATTTTTGCTTACCCTCAGGTGTAACCTTAACGTTTATAAGCACTTGAGGATAAACCTTCATAATTTTAGCCAACTCAGAAAGCTTTTTACCTGATTTAACTACTGCTTCAATAAGCTGAACACCTGAAAGTTCGCCGTCACCCGTTGTTGCGTAATTGAGAAAAATAACGTGACCGCTTTGTTCGCCGCCGATATTGTAGCCTTCCTTTAACATTCTTTCAAGAACGTATCTGTCACCTACTGCGGTTTTGGCACAGGCAATATCATTTTCCTCGCAGAACTTAAAGAATCCCATATTGCTCATAACCGTAACAACGGCGGTATTTTTAGCAAGGGTGCCTTCGTCTTTCATTTTCTTTGAGCAAATAGCAATTACCTTATCACCGTCGACAAGTTTGCCGTTTTCATCAACGGCAAGCATTCTGTCTGCGTCACCGTCAAAAGCAAGACCCAAATCAAGCGAAGCATCCTTAACAAATCGCATAAGTTCCTCAGGATGAGTTGAGCCGCAATTATCGTTTATATTTGTTCCGTCAGGTGTATCGGAAAGCATTAAGCATTTAGCACCCAACGAAGTAAATATTTCCTTAGCACAAACCGAAGCACTGCCGTTAGCGCAGTCAAGGGCGATTGAGAGACCGTCGAAACGAACATCCGTTGTTGAAACAACGTGTTTAACATAATCACTCACTGCCGTTTTGCAATAAAGCCTATTGCCGACATTACCGCCGGTAAGAACCGGAATTTCCTCGGCGTTGTCAAGAATGATTGCTTCAATTTCATTTTCAAGAGCATCATCAAGTTTATAGCCGTTGCCCTGAAAAATCTTAATTCCGTTATATTCGCAAGGATTGTGAGAAGCAGAAATCATAACGCCTGCCTCACAGCCATATTTATCAACCAAATAAGCAACTGCAGGAGTAGGGACAATGCCTACCGAAAGAACGTTACATCCAACCGAACAAAGCCCCGCCGTAAGTGCCGCTTCAAGCATATCGCCCGAAGCACGAGTATCCTTACCGATAAGAACCGTCGGCTTTGCCGATTTGCTTTCCTTAAGCAAAACCATAGCCGCCGCTCTGCCTATTTGAAGCGCAAGTTCAGAAGTCAAATCAACATTTGCAACTCCTCTTACACCGTCTGTACCAAAAAGTCTGCTCATAATAGTTCCTCATTTCTATATAAATTCAATTATTATAAAAGTGATTGTTGACCGGGTTGCTCAATTCCCAAATGCTGATACGCAAGAGGAGTGACACATCTGCCTCTCGGCGTTCTTGAAAGGAAACCTATTTGCATAAGATAAGGCTCATAAACGTCCTCAATAGTAACCGATTCTTCGCCTATAGCCGCCGCAATCGTATCAAGCCCTACAGGACCGCCGTTATAATTTTTAATCATAGTTGTTAATAAAACTCTGTCTATATTATCAAGACCGAGATTATCTATTTCCATTCTTTCAAGAGCGTCAACTGCCGCTTCCTTACTGATTACACCGTCATACTTAACCTGAGCAAAGTCACGGCTTCTTTTAAGAAGTCTGTTAGCAATACGAGGTGTTCCCCTTGAACGAGAAGCAATTTCCATAGCGCCTTTTTCATCAACAGGGATATTAAGAATATCTGCGCTTCTTTTAACTATTGACGAAAGCTGCTCGTTCGTATACATTTCAAGCCTGAAAATCACGCCGAACCTGTCACGAAGAGGTGCGGAAAGCTGACCTGCACGGGTGGTTGCGCCGATAAGGGTGAAATGCGGTAAATCAAGCCTTATTGACCTTGCCGAAGGACCCTTGCCGATAATAATATCAAGTGCTCCGTCCTCCATTGCCGGATAAAGGACTTCCTCAACCTGCCTGTTAAGGCGGTGAATTTCGTCAATAAATAAAACGTCACCCTCCTGCAAATTTGTAAGAAGAGCCGCCAAATCGCCCTGCTTTTCAATAGCCGGACCGCTTGTCACACGAAGATTAACACCCATCTCATTTGCAATAACACCTGCAAGAGTAGTTTTGCCGAGACCGGGAGGACCATACAAAAGAACATGGTCGAGCGCTTCCCCTCTTCCCCTTGCTGCCTGAATATAAACGGCAAGATTTTCCTTAACCTTATCCTGACCGATATAATCGTCAAGTACCTTAGGTCTTAATGAATTTTCTATATCGTTATCCTCAGGAGTAAAATCAGAAGTAACTATTCTGCTTTCAAAATCCATTTCGGTTTCCTGCATAAACGATTACCTCCTTATAAATTCTTTGCAAGCTCTTTCAAGCCGTACCTTATCATTTCATCAACCGACATTGAGCTGTCAAGCGAGCCGACAACAACCGCCGCATCTGACTGCGAATAGCCGAGAGAAACAAGAGCCTCAATAGCCTCTGCGCTTGCGCTGTTTTCAATATTTTTCTGCAAATTGGAAACTGTAGCAGAAGACATTTCGGTAGCGATTGAGCCGATTTTATCCTTAAGTTCAAGAACTACTCTTTCAGCCGTTTTCTTTCCGACGCCCTGCGCTGCAGTAATCGACTTAGCGTCACCGGATGCTATGCAAAGTGCAAGCCTGTCAGGAGTAAGTTCGGAAAGAATTGCGACAGCCGCCTTAGGACCGATACCCGATACGGTAATAAGAAGCTTAAAAGCATCAAGCTCGGCAGTGGTGGCAAAGGCATACAAATCCATTGCGTCCTCACGAACTGCAAGGTGAGTAAATACATTTATTTCCTTGCCGATTTCGCCAAGTTGCTTAGCAGTATTAAGGGAAGTGAAGCACTTAAAGCCGACACCGCCGCATTCAACAACTATAAAATTAATATCGCAAGCAGTAAGCTTGCCCCTTAAATTATATATCATAACAAATCCCTTTATTTCAGTGAATTAAGCTTACCCATCATTGAGCCGGAGCAATGACCGTGGCAAATAGCCATAGCTAAAGCATCGGCAGTGTCATCCGGTTTAGGTATTTTAGCAAGACCGAGCATTAACCTCGTCATTTCCTGCACTTGCTTTTTTTCAGCCCTACCGTAGCCTACAACTGCCTGCTTAACCTGAAGAGGAGTATATTCAAAAATGTCAACCCCGTAATTTTGAGCCGAAAGAGTGATAACTCCCCTTGCCTGCGCCACGTCAATAACTGTCTTTGCATTATTGTTGTAGAAAAGCTTTTCCATACTCATAACCTCAGGCTTATACTTTTCAAACAGATAACACATATCGTTATAAATCGTTTGAAGCCTAAGAGGAAAATCGGTATGAGCCTCGGTAGTTATAGCGCCGTAGCCGAGAACACGAAACTTATTCATTTTATATTCAAGCACACCCCAGCCAACGATTGCGTAGCCCGGGTCAATTCCGAGAATTATCATATCATACTACCCCATATTAAATCAATTAATTATATCACAGTAATTATTAATAAGCAATATATAATATATAAATTATTTATTATAATAACGCTAAATGGCATTAAAAAAGGCAGTCAAACGACTGCCTTTAATTTCTCCGAGTGCAACAAGTTGCAAGAAAGCGATTATTCTGTTTTACCTTTTAGCTGGTGGACAAATTTTTGAAGTTCTGTCATATTAAAAGTATATCTGCCCATATCGGTATTAGGGATATAATACCTGGAGCAAACCTCACTGCCAAGTGGTGCAAATGACTGCTTAAGCGAATTATACATATAATCTGCCGACTGCCTTGCATTAGAGCCGCTTGCGATAACAGCACCAACTCTTTTTGGCTTTTTAATAGGCGGATTAGCGCCACGCTTATAGCGAGCGTTATAGTAACGCTGAAATCTATCCAAAATCGCCTTAATCGGAGCAGGAAAGAAATTATTATACACAGGAGTAAAGAATGCTATGTAATCGGCATCCTCAAAATCCTCAAAAAATATATCCAAATCCTTATTAGAGCACCCGTCGTGATATTCGCACCATTTGCAATCGGTGCAAGGTGACGGCGCAAGCTTGTAGCTGTCATAAAGCTTAATTTCGCAATCAAGAAAGTATTTACGAACCTGATTGATAAGCTCCTGACATATACCGTCCTGACGGGGAGAGCCCATAATTATCAACAATTTTTTCATTATTTTTCAACTGAATATTCAATAGAATTAGACTTACACCATTCCTCAGCTTTTTCAAGAACGAATTTATTTTCAAATTCGTCAAAGCCCTCGCTTATGGAAGAATAGGCATTAAAATATTTCCAAAAAGTGTCAATATATTCATTGCCTGAAAGCTTTTCCAAAACAGCGCTGACCTTTTTATTATCAAGAAATTTGATATAGGCTCTGATAACCTCTTCATTAGAGATTGTCAAGAAAGGAATAAAGCCGTTAGTCATTAAATCCTCTGTATCGTCACATTCAAGTTCGACGCTTGAGTGAACCTGAGAATCAACTCTTGAATACCAATATTCACCGCTTCCGCCCCAAACAAAGCGAAGCGTCTTTTCATCAAGTAATAGTTTCATCAAAAATACCTCGTTATAACTGTTATATAAATATTATATGCTAAAACAGTTAAAACTAATTTTCAATAGAGTTCATCAAGCCGCCGTTTTTAATAATATTTTGAATAAACGGCGGGAAAGGCTGAGCCTTATAGGTTTTGCCTGTTGTGCAATTAGTTATTAAACCGCTGTCAAAGTCAACCTCAACTTCATCACCGGCTTTTATATCCTTAGCGGCTTCATCACATTCAAGAATCGCAAGGCCGATATTGATTGCATTTCTGTAAAAAATACGTGCAAAAGTAGATGCAATTACGCAGGAAATGCCCGAAGCCTTAATAGCGATAGGCGCATGTTCTCTTGAAGAGCCGCAACCAAAGTTAGCCTCGGCAACCATAATATCGCCCGGCTTAACCTTATTTACAAAATCGGCATCAATATCTTCCATACAGTGCGATGCGAGCCAAGCCTCATCGCTCTTATTAAGATAACGTGCGGGAATAATAACATCGGTATCAACATTATCGCCAAATTTATGTACTGTGCCCTTTGCTTTCATATTCCTACCTCCTATATTTCTCTCGGGTCTGCAATGTAGCCTTTAACAGCAGATGCAGCGGCTACAGCAGGAGATGCGAGATATATTTTAGAATCAACGTGACCCATTCTGCCGACAAAGTTACGGTTTGAAGTTGAAACAGCAACCTCACCTGCAGCCAAAATGCCCATATGGCCGCCAAGACACGGACCGCAGGTCGGAGTTGAAACAATAGCGCCTGCTTCAACAAAAGCTTCTGCAATACCCTCTTTTATGCACTGAAGATAAACGTTTTGAGTTGCCGGAATAACGATACAGCGAACGCCGTCGGCAATCTTCTTACCCTTAATGATAGAAGCAGCAGCACGCATATCCTCAATTCTGCCGTTTGTGCAAGAGCCGATAACAACCTGGTCGATTTTAACATCGGAAAGTTCATCAACAGTCTTAGTATTTTCAGGAAGGTGAGGGCAAGCAACAGTAGGGGCAAGAGTTGAAAGGTCAATAGTAACCACGCTGTCATACTCTGCATCCTCGTCAGCCTCATAAACCTCATAAGGGCGCTCACTTCTACCCTTAACATATTCAAGAGTTACATCGTCAACAGGGAATATTCCGTTTTTAGCGCCGCATTCAATAGCCATATTTGAAATGCAAAGACGGTCGTCCATCGAAAGTTCCTTAATGCCGTCACCTGTAAATTCAAGTGACTTATAAAGAGCACCGTCAACACCGATTTCACCGATAAGATGAAGAACAACGTCTTTACCGCTGATACAAGGTGCTTTTTTGCCTGTGATTACAACCTTAATTGCAGACGGAACCTTAAACCAAGCTTTACCTGTAACCATACCTGCTGCCATATCGGTTGAGCCAACGCCTGTTGAAAAAGCGCCGAGCGCACCGTATGTGCAAGTATGAGAGTCGGCACCGATGATGCAGTCGCCGCAGGTAACAACGCCCTGCTCAGGCAAAAGTGCATGCTCAATGCCCATATTTCCCACATCATAATAATGCGTAATATCATACTTTTTGGCAAATTCCCTAACCTGCTTGCAGTTTTGCGCAGATTGAATATCCTTGTTAGGAGTAAAATGGTCCATAACAAGAGAAATCTTAGTCCTGTCAAAAACAGAAGTTTTGCCGAATTTGGTCATTTCGTTAATTGCAACAGGAGAAGTGACGTCATTACCAAGTACCATATCAAGCTTTGCTTCAATAAGCTGACCTGCTACAACGCTGTCAAGACCTGCGTGCTTAGCCAATATTTTTTGAGTCATTGTCATACTCATAGCTATCACCCTTTTCGTTAATATATTCAAACAAATAGATGTATATAATAATTAAAACTATATATCATCTGTGAATGAGCCTTCGCCTCTTTCAAGTGAAGTAATACCTGTGCGGGCAAGCTCAACAATAGTAAATTCATTTTCAAGTTCTTCAACAAACATATCGATAGTGCTTCCGAGACCTGTAAATTCAAATGTAATTGTAGTCATTGATACATCAATCACACGAGCACCCCAACGGGCATTAAATGCAAGAAGTGCATTCTTATGCTCAATACCCTGAGCGTGCACCTTAACAAGTAAAAGTTCAGATGAAACGGAACTGTCAGGCTTAAGCTCGGAAACCTTTTTAACGATTTCGAGCTTTAAAAGCTGAGCCTTAATTTGCCTTACGTTTTCAGGCTCGGTTTCAGTTTCAATAGTCATACGAGAAAACTTTTCATCCTCTGTTTCACTAACTGTAAGAGACGAAATATTATAGCTTCTTCTTGAGAAAAGGCTGGCAACTCTTTGAAGTACGCCGCTTTCATTATCAACAAGAACTGACAATACTAATTTTTCTTTCATTGTTAGCTGCCTCCTTAATTAAATTTTTCAATAATATCCGTATGAGCTCCTCCAGGAGGAATCATAGGAAGTACGTTGGAATCAGGGCTGATTCTGCAATCAACCAAAACAGGTCCGTTATATTCAAGCGTTTCTTTAAGTACAGCATCAATATCGTCATTAGTGCTGATACGAAGTGCCTTAACGCCAAAGCCCTCAGCAACCTTAACAAAATCGGTTGCTCTGTGTGGGTCTGTATCCGCAAAGCGATTTTCATAGAAAAGCTTTTGCCATTGACGTACCATACCCAAAACGGTATTGTTCATAATAAACATTTTAACAGGAATATTATATGAGCACATTGTAGCAAGTTCCGAAAGATTCATATGGAAGCCACCGTCGCCTGCAAACATAACAACTGTTTTGTCAGGGCAACCCATTTGACCGCCCATTGCCGCACCCATTGAATAACCCATAGTGCCGAGGCCGCCGGAAGTAAGAAGGGTTCTCGAATGCTTAAATTTATAAAATTGCGCAGCCCAAAGCTGATGCTGACCTACATCTGTTACAACAATAGTGTCATCCGGTGTTGCGGCATCAATCTTTTCAATAAGAGTCTGAGGATTAACATAATCGCCGATTTGAAGTTGCTTGAAAGGGCGACGGAATGTTTCAATCTCTTTTCTCCATTCGCTGTGGTCAAGCTGCTCAATCTCTCTTGTAAGAATAGGAAGCACCTCTGCAAGGTCGCCACGAAGATGATAATTTGAAACAATATTTTTATCCATTTCTGCAGAGTCAATATCAATATGTAAAATTTCTGCATTAGGAGCAAATTTCTTTCTATTGCCGGCAACACGGTCTGAAAAACGAGCACCGCATGTAATAAGAACGTCGCAATCGTGAGCAGCTTTGTTACATTCATAGTGGCCGTGCATACCGATAAGACCGAGATGAAGCGGATTATCATAAGGAAATGCACCGAGACCCATAAGGCTTGAAGCAACAGGAGCGTCAATCTTTTCAGCAAAGGTAACCAAATCCTCACCTACATTTGAAAGGATAGCTCCGCCGCCAACATAAATAAGAGGTTTCTTAGCATTTCTGATAAGCTCAACTGCTCTTTCAATAGCACTTTTCTTAGGTTCTTTTGCCTTTTCGACTTTAGCCTTAGGCATAGGTGTATATTCACACTCAGCCGAAGTAATATCTTTAGGAATATCAATAAGAACAGGACCTTTTCTGCCGCTTTGAGCAATGGAGAATGCACGACGAATAGTATCTGCAAGTTCTTCTACGCTCTTAATTTGAAAATTATGTTTAGTAATAGGCATAGTGATACCGCAAATATCAACCTCTTGGAATGAATCTCTGCCAAGACCGGAGGTTGCATAGTTGCAGGTAATAGCTACTACAGGAACAGAATCCATATATGCAGTTGCAATACCTGTTACAAGATTTGTTGCACCGGGGCCTGATGTTGCAAAGCAAACACCTACTTTGCCTGTAGCTCTTGCATAACCGTCAGCCGCATGAGAAGCACCCTGCTCGTGAGCAGTAAGTATATGCTTAAATGTGTCGCCGTATTTATATAATTCATCGAAAATGTTGAGAATCGTTCCGCCTGGGTAACCGAAAATAGTATCTACACCCTGCTCTTTTAACACTTCAAGAACGATTTGGGAGCCGTTAAGCTTCATATTTCCCTCTCTCCTTTTACAAAAAAATAGACATATAAAAAAATATTAAAGATATAATATATTATTTGACTAATAAAGTCAAGAAATAAAATCAACATAATTTAGACTTGTAAAAAGAATATTTTTGTTATATACTTTATAGGAATTAATTTAAGACAACAAAGGAGAATATATATGAAGCTCGGTATTGTCGGTTTGCCAAACGTTGGCAAGAGTACATTATTTAATGCAATCACTAATGCAGGCGCTCAAAGTGCTAATTATCCGTTTTGCACAATTGAGCCTAATGTAGGTATGGTAAGTGTTCCTGACGAAAGGCTTGATAAGCTTGCCGAAATGTATAACCCTGACAAGTTCACTCCTGCAACTATTGAATTTGTTGATATCGCAGGTCTTGTAAAAGGTGCATCGCAGGGAGAGGGTTTAGGAAATAAATTTTTATCTCACATAAGAGAAGTTGACGCAATTATTCACGTTGTTCGTTGCTTTGAAAATGACGATATTACCCACGTTGACGGAAGCGTTGACCCCGCAAGAGATATTGAAACAATTAATCTTGAGCTGGTTCTTTCCGACCTTGACATTCTTACGAGAAGAATCGACTCAAGAAAAAAAGCTATGAAAGGCGACAAAAAGCTTGCCAGCGAGGTTGAATTTCTTGAAAGACTTGCAGGTGAAATGGAAAACGGCAAGACTGCAAGAAGCGTTGAAATAAGCGAGGAAGAGCAAGAGTATTTAAAAGATGTTTCACTCTTAACGATTAAGCCGGTAATTTACGCTTGCAATATGGGTGAAAATGATTTCATCGACGGAATTGACAATAACAAGTATTACAAAGCTGTTGAGGAAATCGCAAAAGCCGAGGGCGCCGAAACACTTCCTATCTGTGCAGAAATGGAAGCGGAGATTGCCCAGCTTGACGATGAAGAAAAGGCAATGTTCCTTGCAGATATGGGGCTTGAAAAGAGTGGTCTTGACAGACTTATTAAAAAAAGTTACTCTCTTTTAGGCTTAATCTCATATCTTACGGCAGGCAAGCCTGAGGTTAGAGCGTGGACAATTAAAAAAGGTACTAAAGCACCACAGGCGGCAGGTAAAATTCACACCGATTTTGAACGTGGATTTATCAGAGCCGAGGTTGTTTCATTTGATGATTTGATGGCTTGCGGAAGTATGGCGGCAGCCAAAGAAAAAGGTCTTGTCAGAAGTGAGGGCAAGGAGTACGTTATGAAGGACGGAGATATTGTTCTTTTCCGTTTCAACGTATAATTTTGGTATATTTAATGCTCGATTTTTGTCAAAATAAGCAAAATTCGAGCATTTTTTATAATATTTAGTAGTTTTGTTTAAAAGTTTTCAAGAATTATTTGTGATTTTTGTTGACTATTTTTAAATAATTTGTTATTATTTTAACTAAGGTGGGAGAGAACTATGTCAGAGCCCGGCAAAAACATTATAAATGACACAATTCTTTCAAGTGCGCAATCAGGCGACAATAAGCAGACAGAGGCTTTAATTAGGCAATATCGAAATGTTGTTGAAGCAATTGCCGTAAAGTACATCAATTCTCCTCTTGAATATGACGACATTATTCAGGAGGGCATGATAGGACTTTTGGCGGCAATTAAAACATTTAACAACAGCAAAGGTGCTCAATTTAAAACCTATGCCCAAACCTGCATTAATAATTCCATTCAAACAGCACTTAGGAAATTTAATCGAAAAAAGGATATTCCGATAGGTTCAGTTATTGAATATGCCGAGGAGGAAATCCCGGAGGAAAACGGAGTTATAAGTGCAGAGGATTATTATATCGCCGGTGAAAGCGTTTCAATGTTGGCAAATACCCTTAAAGAAAATCTTTCTGAATATGAAAACGAAGTCTTGAGGTTACATATTGTCGGTTGCAACTACAGTGAAATAGCGAAAAGATTAAGCAAAACACCTAAATCGGTAGACAATGCACTTCAAAGGATTAAGAAGAAATTATCGACCGTAAACTTAAAAACCGACAAATATAATTAAGAGGTGTAAGAAAATGTACGAAGACAAAACATTAGTTTGCAAGGACTGCGGAAACGAATTTGTATTTACAGCAGGCGAGCAAGAATTTTATGCGGAAAAAGGCTTTACAAACGAGCCGCAGAGATGCAAGGAATGCCGTGACAAAAGAAAGCACGCTCCACGTGAATATCACGACGCTGTTTGCGCATCTTGCGGCAAAGCATGCAAAGTTCCGTTTGCTCCAAGCGGTGACCGCCCTGTTTATTGCAGCGAATGCTTCGCAAAAATGCAGGAAGAATAATTTTAATATTAAATTATATCTACATAAACAGAGCTGTTTTATTACGGCTCTGTTTTATTTTATAAAAATAAATAACTTTTTAAAAAAAGTTCTTGACATATAGGCTCACGTATGGTAATATACATAAGCACCAAACGCAGAGGTATCGAAGTGGTCATAACGAGGCGGTCTTGAAAACCGTTTGTCCGAAAGGGCGCGTGGGTTCGAATCCCACCCTCTGCGCCAAGAGAACTACACAATTATTTGTGTAGTTCTTTTTTTGCATTTTTATCGGTATAAAAATATTTTTCAAAATATGTAACTTTTTCCCTATCTCAGCCGTTACTATAGTGAAAGGACCTTTCAAAAAAGATGCGAGGTGACATAATGGAAGAATACAAATTTAACGAATGTGTAAGAACGCAAAGCAAGCGATTGTATTTAATTGCGTTGTCTTTTACAAAAAATCAGGCAGATGCTGAAGATATACTGCAAAATGTATATTTAAAACTTTTCAACTGCAAAAAAGAATTTGAATCGGACGAGCATATAGCAAAATGGCTTACAAAGGTATGCATTAATGAGAGTAAGGACTTATTAAGGCTGCATTTCAGAAAAAGGAGTGTGCCGCTTGAGGAAGCGATAAATCTCTCGTGCATTGATAACACACAAGATATAGATTTAATTAAAGCCGTTATGTCATTGCCGAAAAATCAAAGAGCTGTTATTCATTTGTTTTATTTTGAAGATTTACAAATAAATGAAATAGCAAAACTCTTAGGCATTAAGGAATCAACTGTTAAAGCACGCCTTTCACGTGCAAGACAAAAGCTTAAAGCTAAATTGGGAGATGACGATTATGAGGAATAACAGATATAAAAATGCATTTAATCAGATAGAAGTTTCCGATAGTGCAATTGATAATTTATATGACATTGCAACAAAAAAGCAAAGAAGGACAAATAATGTTGCAAAAAAGATAATTGCCACTGCAACGGCATTTATTTTAGTTATCGGCGGCGGATTCGGTATAAATTATTCAATAAGCGATAAAAAAAGCGTTGGAATATATGTAGCAAGTGCTGATGAAGTTGCAAGCATAAAAAATGCCAACAGTCAAAATTTCACTTATAAGGCTTACATTGCCGATGACGCAGACAAGCAAGAAATTATGAGCAAATGGCAAAAAGACAGGCAAAAACTGATGAACGAGGCTGAAAAATTAGGCGATGATAATTATTCTGCATCAATAAGGTCAGGCTCAAGTATTGCGACGAACGGCAATAAAGACTATGATTTTTATACATTATCAAGCGGAAATTTCACGGTCAATACAGGTGATATTGATAACGTAAAAAAATTAACTCTTGAAAATCAAAACAAATATGCCGAGCTTTCCGTTATGGTATATAATGATGATTCAACAGATTGGAATATATGCGCAAAAAAAATTGAAATAGGCGGCGACAAGCTAAAGAAATCGTATGACAGCAAAGTATGCTCTTTTTCAAACGGCAGATTTAAAAAAGAAATTAATTTCGGCAACAGCTTCACTTGGGATTTATCGAATTTAAGTTCATATATCAATGAAACTGATAAAATTGATTTCAGCGATTTAAACGATACAATCATTGCAAGCGTTGAGTATAAGGACGGTTCAATTATTAAGCGTGGCTTTAATATTGAATTTGATAAAAACGGTGTTGCGCACTTTAGTGAGTTTGAGGTTAAATAATCCGAGCGAGCAACGCTCGCCCCTACGGTAAAAAAACAAAAGCACGGTGGTTAGAAATCATCTAACTGCCGTGCTTTTATTTTAAGTATGTATTAAATTATGCCTGAGCAGGAGCTCCTACAGGACAGGTAGCCTCACAAGCGCCGCATTCGATACAAGTATCTGCATCAATAACGAACTTGCCGTCTCCCTCTGAAATAGCACCAACCGGGCATTCTGCAGCACAAGCGCCGCATGAAATACAATCATCTGAAATAGCGTATGCCATCATAACACCTCCTACACCATACTTTATACTTAATATATCAGTAAATGTATGAAAAATCAAGTAAAATTGAACAATTCATTTATTAATTTTTGTTCATTTTTGGTTTGTTTTCTCTAACTACTCTCACCTCGTCACGGCTGACCGTAACAGGTAATCCGTCAGGAGTATCATCAAGCTTAACCTTAAGCTGACCGGTTAAAATTGCAGTATCAACAACCGTACCTCTTCCGTGCCTGCAATCAACTACTGTACCGATTTTAGGAGTAATCTTATGTAAATATTCATAAGAATTTTGCTCATACTTCAAGCAACACATAAGCCTGCCGCAAGTGCCGCTGATTTTGCCGGGAGCCAATGAAAGCCCCTGGTCCTTAGCCATTTTAATAGTAACGGAATGGAAACCGTCAAGAAAGGTTGAACAGCAAAACGGTCTGCCGCAAATACCGAGACCGCCAAGCATTTTGCTTTCGTCTCTAACACCGATTTGGCGAAGCTCAATTCTTGTATGAAGCGTTGCCGCCAAATCCTTAACAAGTTCTCTAAAATCTATTCTGCCATCGGCAGTGAAATAGAAAATAACCTTTGAACAGTCAAACGAATACTCGGCATTGGTCAAATTCATTTCAAGCTGATGCTTTTCTATTTTTTTAGAGCAAATCTCAAAAGCTTCTTTTTCTTTAATTTTATTTTCATTAACTTTTTCACGGTCATTATCATTTGCAATACGTATAACAGGCTTCAACGGGCTGACAACTTCATCATCCTCAACCTCTTTCACACCGCAAGATGCCTTGCCGAATTCAAGACCGTTTGCAGTTTCAACGATAATTTCATCTCCGTTTTTTATATCGAGACCCTTAGGGTCAAAATAATATGTTTTGCCTGTGTCGCTGAAACGAACACCAACAACCTTAGTCATATATTTCCTCCGTTATCTGCCGATTGCTCTATTGAGCGAATAGCAGAATTTTGTAATTAATAAAGCATTATTGGCATTACTCAATGCCGTTGATTTAAGTTCGTCACAAGTATTTATAAGCTTAATTAAGCTTTGCCTTGATAAACTTGATTTAAGCAGGGCGGCACTTTCTTCCTGCCCTGATATATGCTCACTGCTCTCCCCTGCAAAAAGAGCATCACGAAAAATACTCTTAAGCAAATCGCACGCAAAAACAACACCCTGCCTGTCCTTTTGAAAAACGGAGCAAAGTGTCATCATTTCATATTCATTCGAGGTAGCAAGAGCCTTGCAAATTTTATTACAGACGTCAACAAGCTCACTCGTTTTACTGTCCTGCAAACTATCAATTGCCTTGCCTATATTGCCGTTAAAAGTTTCAACCGTTTTTTTAGCGGTATTATAATCAACATTTTCGCAGTGAGAAGTAATATAATTTGCCGCACGTTCAATATCAACACCCTCAAGGCTTACGCAAACGCTGCGTGACAAAACGGTTGAAAGAAGGGCGCTTTTAGAATTAGTTGTCAAAATAAAGACAACATATTTGGGCGGCTCTTCAAGAATTTTCAACAGTGCATTTTGCGCATTTTGATTCATACAATGCGCATTAGCCAATATGTATATCTTATAATCAGCCTCGTTTGGCTGAACGTAAGCATCGTTAATAATATTTCTGACTGTATCAACGTGAAATGAATTGGCAGTTCCGGCAGGAATATACTCGCTTATATCAGGGTGAATTGCGCCAATAGCCTTTTTGCATTGAGAACATTCGCCGCACGGTTTATCATTGCCCCTGCAAACCAAGGCACACGCAATGTCTTTTGCAAGCGTTTTTTTGCCTATCCCCTCTTCTCCCTCAATAATGAGGGCATGAGGAAATCTACCGCTTTCCATAAGTTTTGAAAGCCTGTCTATTACCTTTTCATTTCCGATAAAATTAGTCAGTTTCATAAATTATAACTTTCTGAATTGGTCAACATCAAGAACAAATGCAACAGCGCCGTATTCCTCAACGTCAACCGGCTTCTTAAGAAGTGAGCCTTGAAGAGTGCTGTCAACACCGATATGGCGGACAACTCGCTTGGTTACATTTTTTTCAATAATATCAAATAATTTGTCTACTTCCTCGTCCTTTACGCCGAAAAGAACAGTTGTCTGTCCGTTTTCAAGAAACATTCCCTGAGTTGAAATCTTGGTTGAAAAATATCCTTCTTCTACAGTAGATGATAACACATTTGTCAAGTCTTTATTAGACACAATTACAATTACAAGTTTCATTATATAATCACCTTTCAAAAATAGTATTCAAATAATATTATATGTAACGAAAATAACAATATTCCTATTTGTAATATCAATTATTCCTATCAGTATTACATTATATAATATTATCCCACAATTTTCAACTTAAAGAGATATCTATTAAAACAAAATTAACACTTTGGACACAGAAAACATTTTATTAATTATCACCTTTATTTTTTATTATATAAACTGAAAGTTCACTAATTAAAGCAAAAATTCCGATAAATAAATATGTAACAGCTGAGAACGAAACCTTGCTCAGCTTTTCATACTCGCCGGATATAATCATTAAAATTCTTGCAAATGAAAATGAAAAGCTTAAAGAAAAAAGACCGAGGGCAAAAAAACTAAACGACGGTTTGATAAGCTTCTTTTCATTATCAATGCTCGAAGCACAGCACAAGGTGAAACCGCAATAAAATATTATAAATATAAATTCCAAAAAGCTTTCTACGCTTTCGACATCAAAAATTTCCGTCATAATGACAAGCAATCTGCAAAAGCCCCACGCAAGAGGGACAAGATGAAACAGCTTGAAATTTTTAAAATCGATTTTCGTTTCTCTGACAGACTTGGCACAAACAATTAAATAATAACAACTTAGAAGTGCAAAAATTGCCTGAAATCCCATAGGCAACAAGTAATTATATTCAACATACAACTGTCTTGATGCCGTTTGAATATAGCTGTAACAATTATTTACTTGATGAACAAAATCAAAAAAGTATGCAATACACAAAGCTATAAGCGATATGTAAATGCCTTTATTGCCGATAAAACTTATTTTTCTTATTTTATTTCTTGCAATTAAAGAATAAATCACGGCAAATATGACTGACAAAATGAGCACTCCGTAAAGAATATATGTAAGCGACTCATTTCCGATAACAAAGCCTGTCTTACTGTCAGTAAATCTGATTAATTGAAAAAAGCGAAGAAAGCAAGCCGCAAGCGCAGTGATACTTACGGCAAGGAATGAAAAATACATAGGTTTATTTTTCAATTTATCTCCCTTATATCAGCTTTTATCTCTCAATAATCGGTTTAAATGTACGAGGTTTGCTTACGCTCTTATATGCCGGACGGATAATTTTGCCGCCGGAGGTGAGTTCCTCAAGCCTGTGAGCGCACCAACCTGCTGTTCTTGCAACGGCAAAAATAGGAGTATATAAATCCTCCGGAATTCCCAAAACCTTATATACAAGCCCCGAATAAAGGTCAACATTAGCGCACATAGTCTTGTCGATTCCCTTAACTTCCGAAAATACCTGCGGAGTGAGAAGTTCAATATTTTCAAGAGTTTTAAATTCTTTTTCAAAACCTTTTTCATAGGCAAGCTTTCTTGCGTTTTCCTTAAGAATTACCGCTCTTGGGTCGCTCTTAGTATATACAGCGTGGCCCATACCGTAGATAAGACCGGAGCCGTCGCCTGCCTCCTTGTTTATAATTTTTACAAGGTAATCCTTAACCTGATTAGGGTCCGTAGGATCGGCAACATTAGCCATAATTTCACGCATTTGCTCGGCAACACGAAGATTTGCACCGCCGTGTCGAGGGCCTTTAAGAGAACCAAAGCCTGCTGTGATTGCAGAATAAGTATCCGTACCGCTTGAGGTAAGAACCCTTGTTGAAAAAGTAGAATTATTACCACCGCCGTGATCGGCATGGAGCATAAGGCAAATATCAAGAAGCCTTGCTTCTTCTATGGTAAACTTTTTATCAGCTCTTATTTGGTTGAGAATATACTCAGCAGTTGACTGTTCCTTTTTAATCGGGTGAAGGAACATTGTTTTATTGTAAAATGTTCTACGCTTAATTTGGTATGCGCCGTTCATAATGGTCGGCATTTGAGAAATAAGCTGAAGTGACTGACGAAGAACGTTTGCAACAGAAATATCATCAGGATTTTCGTCAAAAGAATAGAGAACAATAACGCATCTCGCCATTTTATTCATAATATCTTTAGAAGCGTGCTTCATAATCATATCTTCAACAAATTCGTCAGGAAGCTCACGGCACTCGCCAATTACCTCTCTGAGACCTTCAAGCTGACTTTCCGTAGGCAAATCGCCGAAAAGAAGAAGCCATACAACCTCCTCAAAGCCAAACCTGCCCTCATTGATGCAGCCGTTTACAATATCGTTAATATCATATCCACGATATGAAAGCTTACCGTCCTTAGGAATACGCTCTCCGTCAAGTATATAATAACCCTCAACCGAGCAAATACGGGTAAGGCCGGCCATAACGCCGGTGCCATCCTCATTTCTAAGTCCTCTTTTAACATGATATTTTTGATAATCATTGGGCTTAATCCAGTTATTTTTATCAAGCTCCGAGCATAAATTAGAAAGGGCATCCATAGAAATAGGTGAAATGTAATTCTTTGGCATAATCTATCTCCTTTTCATTGTGATGAATATTTAGCAAAGGCAACAAAAACGCCTTGGTAAAAATAAAATTATTTTATTATTATACTATTTTTATAATATAAAGTCAAGGAGATGAGAGTAGTGAAAAAAGTACTAATTATTTACGTTTCGGTGCTTTTATTGACAGTTATAATCCCTGCCATTATTTGCTTTTCGCAAAACGACGGTTCATCATCAAAAGAGCTTGTAAATATTTTCAATTCATTTATAAGCATAAGCTAAAAATCATTCTAATTGGCTGTTGTCGCTGATTTTTTCAAGATTAATATAGGAATTTACATTTAATTCGGCTTTTTGAAAGTCACCGTTAAAATCAGCCAAATGTTTTTTGTAATAATCTGGACAATCCCTTGCAATAAATTTGCCTATTCTAAGCGCATTGCTTTTAGAATAAATACAGGCATTATAAGTTTTGGATATCATTTCGTTGCACGCTTTTTCAACAAGTGCGCAAAGACGTTTGTTGTCCTTTTTCGAGAGTTTATTTTGCGTACCTTTTTCAATTTCACCAAGTATTATATCTGCATTTATTTCAACATTAAAATATGCTTTGTTTTCAACAATACTTGCTGATTTTTTGCATTTTATATTTGAAAGCTTAACATCAATTTTTCCGAACTTTTCATCACTTATTTGGATTAAAACATCCTTAGCCTTATTATTCAAAATAACAAAGCCTTTTGTCTCAATATCATTTGTAATATATGCAAGTCGATTGTCAGAAAAAAGGGCTATGCCTGCCGACTTAACGGTTGATTCATCGTCTTTTCTTTCTATAACGGGTAAATAAATGTCTGAACATTTATCTTCATACAGCATTAATAACTCATTTTCGTTAACAAGAATCGACTGACCCGTTTCCTCATTATTATTTATAAGAAAAAGTATATTTTCGCTTGGAACATTAGTGTCATTTTCCTTACTTTCAAGTATAAATTTGGCTTTTTCCTTACTGACGCATATTGCAACGTCGGCTCTTGAATCCTCACTTCTCAAAAAATAATCTATATAGTTTTTAATATCGTTTTGCGCAAGTTCTTTTGACAAGACAATTATTTTATTATGTCCGAAAAAAGCACGTTTTGAAACAGCCTTTGTAGTGTTGTTTATAGCAGAAGAAACAGTAGCCCCGCCTGCCGAAGTGTTAACGACCATATTACCCAAAGGCGTATCCGAAGCATTACTCATATTTACCTTTAAACCTTGAATTGTGACTGATAAGTTGTTGTCATAATAATCAATTCCGAGTCCTTCAACAATAAACAAATCTTTTAAATGCCTGTTACCGGTACAACCGGTGAAAAGTAAAAAACACAAAAACAATGAAAGAAATATTTTAATACATTTTGACAAGTTCATCACCATAATTTTTCTTTTTAAATATAAGAGTGAGAGTCGGAATTATAACGCAGAATACAAGAAACAAAGGGAGTGTTATTCTATAATCCGTCCCCTGTCCGTTTGCAAAATTGAGCATAAATATACTGAGCACGAATACAACAGCAGACGAAGCAAAAGCAAAGTTTCTTTTAAACTCACGTTTTATGCATGAGCAAGCACAATAAAGAGAAGTAACCGCTTTTATGAACACGCCCATTATCCAAAAGCAAATATGCAAAACATCAAGGCGTTCAAAATTTCCGAATTTTGAAATTTGAAAGAACGAATAAAAAGGAAAATTTCTCATTAAAATACTTTCGCCCATTACCGCCACAGCGAAATATAAAAGTAAAAATATGCTTAAAAATGAGAAACAAATAAACCTGATAAAATTCCTTGTGCATTTGCCGTTTACACTTGGATAAAGGACAAGAAACAATGCTATTCCGCTGGTATTTGATGAAAAAACAAATGCACTTTTCAATATACCCTTACCTTCATTTGTAATAACGGGATAAAAATTAATATCATTAAATGTATCATAATTACAAAGCAGAACGCACAAGATTGCAAGACACAAAAGAACAAAAACAAGCGCCGAAAAGCGGGAAAGTGCTTCAATACCCAATGTTGTACCGTAAAAAGCGCAGGCACAAACAATAAGCACAAAAAGGCAACCCTGCGTTTCAGGATTAAGCGTAGTTGAAGCAAAATACGAAAAACGACTTACGCTGACAGCGGCAATAAAAATAAAATATACATAATAAAGTTTTGAAACCCATTTAATATCAATTGGATTTTTATTCATTTTATAGCAAAACACAGCAGGCAATGAAAAAACAACCGTCATAAACATTGCAATAACGAAGCTTATCAATGCCTGTGAATTTATCTCGGTTGCGCTGACGGAATGAACGCTTGTCAGGCTCACAACTATTCTGCATATAAAAAGAATATAGAATAACGAAATCGGCGAAATCTTATTTCTTTTTGCCAAGTCTGACATCAACATTCGCTCCTCTCAAATTATTTATTCTTACCTTTCTTTTAGAAAGTTTAATCCAAGATTGCCTGTAAAACAAATCAGCAAGAGATTTTTTATCAAACGGAGAAATCGGCGAGCAATAAGGAACCCCATATGGATTTATCGCACAGATATTCATACACAAAACGGAGGCGGCAAGAATTATGCCGTACATTCCTGTAAGACCGCCGATTAAAATAAAGAAAAATCGTAAAACAGATACACTTTCATAAAGAGATGACACAACATAAGATGAAATTGCCGTAAGAGCAACAACGACGAGCATAGGTGCACCAATAAGTCCTGCCGACACGGTCGTTTCGCCTATAACTATACCGCCGATAATTGAAACTGCGTGACCGACAGCTTTTGGCAAGCGCAATCCGGCTTCCCTCATTATTTCATACAAAATAAGAAGCATAAGTGCCTCTGTCATTAACGAATACGGGGTTGTTATTTCCTCTCTTGCGACAGTAAAAAGCATAGATGTAGGAATGAGTTCTTGGTGAAAGGTTCCTATTGCGACATAGACTCCGGGTAAAAATATAGATAAAACGAAGGAAAAATAACGAAGTGTCCTAATAAATCCCGAATAAAACGGCGGAGTATCATAATCATCAGGTGTTTGAAAATTATCGCTGAAGAGAGCCGGAGTATACAAGGCAATCGGCGAACCCTCAACAAGAATTGCCACCCTGCCCTCAAGCAACTTTGAAACAATTATGTCGGGACGCTCGGTTGATGCAACGTCGGAAAACATAGAGTTGACGCTTGTGTCTACAAAAGGAACGAGCGTTCCAAAATCGGTCAATACATTTAATTTTGAATTTTGAACAGCACTTATTATTTGAGTTACAAGTTCTTTATCAGCTCTGTCGTCCATATAAGCGATAACACAAGGAGCAGGTGCGGCAGAAGCAAGCTTTATTTGTTTTAGTTTTAAATGCGGAGTTTTAAGTCTTTTTCTAAGGAGCGCTTTATTAGTATTTAAAATTTCAACAAATGCTTCCTTAGGTGCCTTCGTGGACTCTTCATTAGTTGGCTCATCAACGCTTCTTGACGGTGGATTTTGAATACCGAAAGCAAGAGCGATATTTTCCCCGTCAACTACGGCAACGGCAAAACCGGACATAATATAATAATAACAATCGGCAAATGTTTTAGCTTCATTAAGTTCAACGCAATTAGTAATCGAATTTTTAATATTATCTATACTGATATCTTCACTTTTTAAAATCGGAGACACCACCATTTGAGAAAGCTGGAGAGAATCTATAAGTCCGTCACAAGCGGCAAAGAATAGTTTTTTATCCCCGACCTTCGCCTTTCTTACAAGAAAATCGGAGCAATCGACAAAATCATTCTTGAAGTGTTTATAGTTTTCTTCAAGATCATTAGAAAGCGTCATATAATCACCTGTATTATTATTGCAAATGATGTGCAAAATATTATAGGTGAAATATATGAGTTTAGTAATTATACGTGCATTTATAATTTATGTTTTTGTAATCATAGCGATAAGGATAATGGGCAAAAGGCAAGTCGGAGAATTGAAACCGCATGAACTTGTAATAACATTTTTGATAAGCTCAACTGCGACAATTCCTCTTCAGGATAACAATATGCCTCTTTTAAACTGCATTATACCGGTGCTTTTATTTGTAAGCCTTGAAATAATTGTCGCAATACTGAGCATTAAAAGCGTTAAATTCAGAAATCTTATTCAAGGCAAACCTATTGTTATTATTGACAAAGGTAAAATAGACGAAAAAAAATTGAGACAGTTACGATTTACCGTTGACGATTTGTGCGACGCTTTAAGGCAACAGGGTTATTGGGATATTGCAGAAGTACAAAATGCCGTAATTGAAACAAACGGAAGCATCAGCGCCGAAAATTGGGAAAAATACAAACCTTTAACTCCCGACAACGTAAAAATAAGCGTTGATGACAAGGGACTTCACACAGCAATAGTTATTGACGGAAAACCTGTCGAGGAATATTTTAAAAATAAAAACATTAAGCAAAGCGAAATTGAATTACTATTAAAAACGAATGGCAAAGAAGCGGACAAGCTTTTATTAATGACTGTTGATGATAACGGAAATGTTTACACAGTAAGAAAGGCGAGCACAAAATGAAAAAGATATATATTGCAATAGTGCTTTTAATAATATGTTCAGGGGTTTGCATTATTGAACAGGTAACAATTAATAAAGTATGCAGTGAAACAACAAGTATAATAAATACGGCATTAGACTTAAACGAGCAAAAAGATTTTTTAAAAGCTAAAAATCAATGCGAAAAACTCAGGAAAATTTGGAGCAAGAGATATCCGTATTTATCTGCAATGATAGATCACTCACAGCTTGACGGCGCAAGTGCGGCAATAAAAGCGACAAAGGATATAAGCAAAGACAATGAAGATGAACTAAGCGAAAAGTTGATTGAAGCAAAAAACGAAATTCAACTGTTAAAGGAAAATCAATCAATAACCTTAGGTAATATATTTTAACAAAACAAGATGAACACTTTTGCATTTAAAACATAGGATAGTTTAGAAAATGTGAAAGGAGGTCGACCTAATGGGTTGCGGATGCAATAACTTTGGTTGTGGTTCATCTTGGATTATCATCCTCATTATCATCTTACTCCTCTGCGGCGGTTGCGGTGGCGGTTGCGGCAACAATGATTGCGGCTGCGGTTGCTAACATCAAATTCATTGAGGTGTCGAAGCGAAAGCTTCGGCACCTTTTTTGTTATAAACAAAAAAGCAGTGCAAAAAGCGATTAAATTTTTTGTTTTACTCAAAACTTAAAATTTTATTGTACTTCTCTATTGACAAATCAAGTTAGTTTGTTAAACTAACTGTTAAGGGGTTATATTTAAAAAATGTTTTCTATATAATTTATAAATAAGCTTTTAAAAAAAATGGAGTTAAAATGAACATTAAAGATTTAGAAATAGGAAAAAGCGCAAAAATAACAAAAGTAGGCGGCGAAGGCGCCTTAAGGCAGCATTTTCTTGATATGGGTCTTATTCCCGGTGCTCAAATCACAATGATAAAATTTGCACCTATGGGTGACCCTGTTGAAATTAAAATTCACGGCTATGAATTGACATTAAGACTTGCCGATGCTGAGAAAATAGAAATTGACAAGCCGTATACTATAAAAACGGACAATAATATTGATACAAGAAAAAAGGACATTTCCCATCCGGGCTTAGGTGAAGGAGGCAAATTTCACACAAAAGCTGACGAAAATCCTTTGCCCGACGGCACAAAACTGACCTTTGCGCTTGCAGGAAACCAAAACTGCGGCAAAACGACCTTATTTAACAGGCTGACAGGTTCTAATCAGCACGTCGGCAATTTTCCCGGTGTAACGGTTGACAGAAAAGACGGAGAAATAAAAAATCACGCAGATACACTTATTACAGACTTGCCGGGCATTTATTCTATGTCTCCTTATAGCAATGAGGAAATAGTAACAAGAAAATTTTTATTGGATGAAAAGCCAAAGGGAATTATCAATATTATTGACGCTTCCAATATTGAAAGAAATCTATATTTGACAATGCAGTTAATGGAGCTTAACATTCCTATGGTTGTGGCGCTTAATATGATGGACGAGGTCCGCAAAAACGGCGGAAGCGTGCTTGTAAACGAAATGGAACAGCTGCTTGGCGTTCCGGTCATTCCGATTTCAGCTGCTAAAAACGAAGGTATTGAAGAGCTGACAGACCACGCATTGCATATTGCAAAATACAGAGAATGCCCCGGCAGGCAGGATTTTTGCATTTCGCACGGAACAAGCGAGCAAACAGCAGTACATAGATGTATCCACGCAATAATGCATCTTATTGAAGACCACGCCGAGGCGGCAGAAATTCCCATCAGATTTGCGGCTTCTAAGCTTATTGAGGGTGACAGCCTTGTTGAGGACAAATTAAAACTCAGCCAAAATGAAAAGGAAATGATTGAACATATTATTGTTCAAATGGAGCAAGAACGTGGACTTGACAGAGCTGCCGCAATTGCCGATATGCGCTTTCATTTTATTAAAAGCATTTGTCAGCAAACAGTTATTAAGCCGAGCGAAAGCAAGGAGCACGCAAGAAGTATTAAAATTGATAAAATACTTACGGGTAAATACACGGCTATTCCGTCATTTATTGCAATAATGGGTCTTGTATTTTGGCTCACATTCAGCGTAATCGGCAAAGGACTTTCAAATTTGCTCGACTTAGGAATAAGTCAGCTTACAACCTTAGTTGATGGTTTACTTACAAAAGCAAATATAAACGATGTACTACATTCGCTTATAATTGACGGAATATTCAACGGTGTCGGAAGTGTGTTAAATTTCCTGCCGATAATCGTTACGCTCTTTTTCTTCCTATCTCTGCTTGAGGACAGCGGATATATGGCAAGGGTTGCATTCGTTATGGATAAGCTATTAAGAAAAGCAGGGCTTTCAGGCAGGAGCATTGTGCCTATGCTTATAGGTTTCGGATGCACCGTACCCGGAGTTATGGCAAGCAGAACATTATCAAGTGAACGTGACAGAAAAATGACTATCCTTTTGACTCCGTTTATGAGTTGTTCGGCAAAACTTCCTATTTACGGTTTTTTCGCCGCTGCATTTTTCCCTAACAACAGCGCAATAGTTATGATTTTGCTATATGCACTCGGAATTGCAACTGCCGTATTTATGGCTATGATAATGAAGTTAAGTATTTTCAAAGGCGAACCTGTGCCTTTTGTAATGGAACTTCCTAACTACAGAATGCCAAGTGCTAAAAGTGTTTGCCAGCTTCTTTGGGAAAAAGCAAAGGATTTTCTTCAAAGAGCATTTACTGTGATTTTTGTTGCAACAATTGTAATTTGGTTTTTGCAAACTTTTGACACTAAATTTAATCTTGTCGAAAATTCACAAGACAGCATACTTGCAACAATTGCGGGCTTTATTGCACCGATATTCAAGCCGCTTGGATTTGGCGATTGGAGAATTTCGACTGCGTTAATCACCGGCTTTATGGCAAAGGAAAGCGTCGTATCCACGCTATCCGTTCTCTTAGGCTCAGGTGTAAAAATAACAAGCATACTCACTCAACTCGGCGCTGCTTCACTTCTCGTTTTCTGTCTGTTATACACTCCCTGTGTTGCTGCAATTGCTTCGATTAAAAGAGAACTCGGAAGAAAATGGGCTTGCTTTGTAGTTGTTTTTCAATGTGTAATTGCGTGGATTATGGCGTTCATTACTCACGGAATTTTTGCACTTATAGGACTTTTATAATGAATATTCAAAGTATAATTTTATTAATATTAATTGTAATATTGCTTATTTTTGCTATAATATATTCGTCAAAGCATAAAAGTGCCTGCTCAGGCAATTGCTCTAATTGTAATAAAAACTGTAACAACAAAAGGTAATATTATGAAGAAATATCCTATAAATAAAGATTTTGATTTAGTAAAGTTTCTTACATTTCCTGTTATTCCACAGGCGGCACCGATAGCAAGAGGTATACTCAAAACACTTGTAAACGAGCACCACGGTGACAAATACATAAAGGTAAGCAAAAGCAAAATCGTAATTGAAAGCGTCGGCAGAAGAACAGATTTTTTAAGAAGGTGTTTTAGATAATGAAGTTTAAAGCAGTAGTTTTTGATATGGACGGCGTTATGTTTGACACCGAAAGTGTATGTATGAAATCTTGGGATACGGTCGGCGAGGAAATGGGAATCGGCAAGGCAGGATATATGGTCTATAAAACACTCGGTATGACTGCTCAAGCCGCTATTAAAATTTTGCAAAACGAATTTGGAAAGGACTTTGACGCAAAGCTTTTTAAGCAAAAAGGCAGAGAATATTCATATAAATATTTCAATGATTTCGGCGTACCCGAAAAGCCTTTTCTTCACGAAGCACTTGAATATCTTAAAGAAAAAGGATATAAGCTTGCAGTGGCTTCTTCAACAAGCAGTGACAGCGTTTTTCATCATTTAGAGGAAAAGAATATCACCCATTATTTTGACAAGGTTATCTGCGGCGATATGATTAAAAATTCTAAGCCTGCACCGGATATTTATTTAAAGGCATGCGAAAAGCTTTGCGAAGTGCCTGAAAATTGCATTGCTGTTGAGGACTCGAAAAACGGGATTCTGTCAGCCCACAATGCAAATATGAGTGTCATTATGATTCCCGACCTTTGGCAAGGTGAAGCGGAAATTGACAAACTTCTTTTTGCTAAATTAAAAAGCTTGGGTGAAATTAAATCGGTGCTGTAAAATCAGTAACATTTCATAATTTATGTGAATAATATAAAATAGGTATTGACATATCAGAAATATCTGTTATAATATATAGCACACCGAGAAAATCTCGGCAAAGCAATTTAATATCGCGGGGTGGAGCAGTTGGTAGCTCGTCGGGCTCATAACCCGAAGGTCGTAAGTTCGAGTCTTACTCCCGCAACCATAGAAAAACAGACACCTATTTATGGTGTCTGTTTTTTATTATTATGAATTTTTAAGACTCGAACTTTCAGGGCTCCCGAAAAGCGTAAGCTTTTTGGGAAAAGGAGGAACAACGCAATGAGTGATAAATAACTTTAACTCAAATAATAAAAAAGTTATTTTGAGCGATATGGAGTTTGTGACGACGCAGTCTTACTCCCGCAACCATTGATATAGAGCCAAATCTTAATTGATTTGGCTCTTATTTTTTGCTACTGTCTAACGAATTGTCTAACACTTTTCAAATTTTTTATTTTTCAATAACACTTGAAAGGCAATTTGTAATATTTTTCTTTCTGCCTATATCAAGGTGTGCATAAGTGTTAGCAGTAGTTTGTATGTCTGCGTGTCCGAGCCATTCCTGTATATCTTTTAATGTGTAACCTTGTGCGTTTAATAAGCTTGCGCAACTATGTCGCAAATCGTGAAAGCGTATTTTCTTTAAGTTGTATTTTTTGAGCGTTTTAGCAAATTTACTTGTTATGTAGTCGGGATTATACGGTTGCCCATTATCCCATTTAAAAACATAATCGTTTTGTATATATTCCCTACCGAAAAGAGATTTGTTTTCTTTGCTAAACATACACTTTCTTACTAGTGTTTGTTTTTATTCACATATTTACTATTGATTTAATTTGTGATAAAATGTAAAAAATGACATTATTTTAAGGAGTATTTATGAATACGCACAACGAAATTATTGAATATATAAAATCGAAAGAATATGTCGGTGCTTTACTGGTAACTGGCAAGTGGGGATCTGGAAAATCATATTTAATAAAAGAAATTGCAGAAGTTGTTAATAATAGTTATAATGATAAAGACTTCAATGGTATTCACAGAATGCTGTTAATATCTTTGTTTGATGTTGACAGTATTGAAATGCTTGAAAAGAAAATCAAAAATGCTATTCTCTTTCAAACATATAATTTAGAAAAGAAAAATCATAATATAGATATGTTTGCTAATGGCTTTAAGCAAATTTTTAATTTTATAGGACAGGCTACTGGCAAGAGTGGTTTAACAAATGCGGCTTTATCTATTAACATATATGATTTTATTAATATAGATAGCAAACTTCGTATCAAAAATCCAAAAAGTAAAAAAAATTGTCTTAATGCTGAGTTAATACTAGTATTTGATGATTTTGAAAGGTGCTCAATACAAAAAAGCATTCTCGTAGGTACATTAAATGAGTATCTTGAAAATAAAAATATAAAAACAATTATAGTTGCCGATGAAAATAAAATTAATGAACCAGAATATAAAGAATATAAAGAAAAGCTAATTTCTAGAACTATCAAAATAGACAATAATTATAAAGAAATAATAGAGAATATTATTTCAAATTATAGAGGGGAAAAAGATTACACTGATTTTCTACATTCAAACTGCAATAATCTTATTTCCGTTTTTGAGCAAAGTAAACTTTACAATTTACGAATTTTTAAATCGTGCCTTACTGACTTTGAAAGAGTATATTGGACTTGGAAAGAATCAAATAGTCCAATAGATTTTCTACCTAGTTATTTATATAAGTTTTGTGCTATAAGCTTTGAATTCAAAAACGGTAATTATGGAAAGACTGACCACTCATATTATAAATACGGAATACTATCTTCTAACAAAACTGATAAAAAAGATTTAACAAATTATAAAGAACAAATTATTCAGAAATATACTTCTGAGGCATTTAACTGTAGATTTACGACAATTTTGGATTGGATAGTGGAAGGTAAATGGGATAAAAAAGGTCTAATTCAAGAATTAAGTCAAACTTTTGTATCAGTCAACATATCAAGTGAGCAAAAATTTTTAAATTATTCTTTCTGGGACTTAGAACAAATCAATATTAACGAGGGAATGCCACCTATTGTAAAAAAAGCATACAACGGTGAATTAACTATGGATAGTTTGATTACTTTGTTACAGAAAATACATTTGTTAAAAACAAATAATATTGACTTACCATGTAAAACTGAGTATTCAAAAATAAGAAAAGGCTTTGAGATTAGGAAAGAAAAAATAAAAAACGGCACAATTTCTGAGCCAAAGCGAAGAAAATTTGCCGAGTTAGAAAGTCTTGACAAAGAAGCAATTCCATTATACAAAGATATTCAAGAAATTAATGATTTACTTTATTTATGGGATAATCGAAGAGACTTTCTAAGTTTTATTAAAAATGAAGGAAAAATGAGTGCACATAACTTAAAAGATAAATGCATTGATTGTTTTGATACTGAGCTATTAAACACATTTTATAATTGTTATATTTCATCCAGCAATTCCTTCAAAAGAGAATTAAGTTGGGCTATTACAGGAATTGCCTATTCTCAATACAATTCATTCACTCCAGCAAAGCAAAAAGAAACCATTAAAAATTTAAAAATTTTGACTGAGAAAATAAATAATCAAATTGATAAAAAAGATAGTATTTCTAAGGTAATAGACATGCATGTAGTTGATTCGTTAAACAAAAAGATAAAGGAAATAAGTTCTATCACATTTGATTTATAACAGTGCAACCACCTTGTATTGTATATTTAAAAATAATATTTTGAGGTAAAAAATGTTTAATATAATCATTGATAAAAGCGCACATAAGGAACAAGAATTATATTTCAAAATACAATCTATTGCAAAAGAAACTATTGAATATGCAAAAAAAATCATCAAGCCTAATCTCAGCCTAATTAAGATTCGAGAAATGTGTGAAAACAAAATGCTTGAACTTGGTGCAGATTCATTTTGGTACTATAATGTAGGTGCATTGATTTTTGCAGGTGATGAAACAACAAAATCAGTATCAGGCAAAGAATATATAACCTCTGATTATATTATTAAAAACGATGATATAATCACCATTGATTTAAGTCCACAAATCAAAAATATTTGGGGCGATTATGCAAGAACGATAATTATAGAAAACGGCAAAGTTGTAGATGAAATTAATCAAATACAAAACGCCGAGTGGAAAAATGGTTTATTAATAGAAAAAGAATTACATAGTGAACTTCTCAATTTTGCCACAAGCAATACTACATTTGAAGAATTATATTATCATATGAATGATTTTATCAAAAAATGTGGATATATAAATCTTGATTTTAACGGCAATTTGGGACATTCAATAGTAAAAAATAAAAATCGCAGAATTTATATTGAAAAAGGTAACAAGAAAAAGCTTAGTAAAGTAAAATATTTCACTTTTGAGCCTCACATAGCCCTTCCTAATTCAAATTACGGATGCAAAAAAGAAAACATTTATTATTTTAACAACGATAAATTGATAGAATTGTAATGGTCACATTGTATCAAATATGCTGTACAAAGACACTGATATAGGGCCAAATCTTAACTGATTTGGCTCTTATTTTTTGCTACTGTCTAACGGATTGTCTAACACTTTTCAAATTTTTTATTTTTCAATAACACTTGAAAGGCAATTGAAATATTTTAATTTATGATTAAAATACAATTTAAAACAAACTTTATTGTTTAAATTTTTTAAGGGATAGATTTCGCTAAGAAATCTATCCCTTAAAATGTAGCTTTTATCAATTAGGTGTATAGAGATTTGCATAAGGACGTGATGTTGCCGCAACAAGCTTTTTAAAAGGTTTTTGCATAATTTCATTATAATCCTTATTAAAATACTTGCAATATTTTTTAATATATTCGTCAAGTTCTTTTTTATCATCATCATCAAGAGCCTGAACCTTAATATTCTGAGAAATATTTTCTTTAGGAAATGTTCCACGGACAAAGATTTTGCCGCCATGCATACCGGATGCACAGTGGGTGCCGAAAAGCTTTTCGCCCCTTTTCATATCAAGGCCCAACAATACGATAGTGCCACCCGCCATATATTCGCCGAGAAATGAGCCTGCATTTTTGCCGATAACAAGAACAGGGCGCATTTGCCTAAATTCTTTCATATGAATACCGCCACGGCAAGCAACGTTATCACGAATATAAATTTGGCCGTCACGCATACCGTAGCCCATAGCGTCACCGGAGTGACCGTGGACAACAATTTCGCCGCCGCCCATTGTATTGCCGACTGCGTCCTGACAATTTCCGAAAACAACAACCCTGCCGCCGTTTAAATAGCAAGCCATATCGTTGCCCGGAGTGCCGTAAACCTCAATTGTTTTGCCCTCATCAAGAGCACAACCGATATAACGCTGACCGTTGACATCTTTAACAGTAACCTTATTTTGCTTTTCAAGTTGCTTTTCAATTTCCTTATTTACTGCTTCATATCGAGTAAGTCCTGCTTCGATAATCATAACAAAATGCCTCCTCTCAGCTTTTGAATTCTTGTATCCTTATCAAACAAAAATATTGACGGTGTTTCCATAATATCGCCTTCAAGAGTAGAAAGTTCAACCTTATTTGAAATAAGATTTGTATAAATACCTGCATTTTCGCTTGAATTGATAAGAACAAAGCCTACAAGCCTGTCACCCTCAAATACAAGCCTTTTATATACATCGCCGTCAGATTTAATTTTATCAAAATATTGCTCACCTTGAGCATTGATAAGACCGCAGGTGCAAATACGAAGGCCGAAAAAGTCAATAGCGTTTACAGAATAAGTACCGTCTACCGTATTGCTTTCACTAGCCATTTGATAGCCGGCAACTCTGCCCTGCTGCACTGCGTTAGGCCAAAGAGCAATAATTTTTTTTGAACCGTCAAGCATATCAACAGATACGGTGCAGTCACCTGCCGCATAGATATCCTTATCGCTCGTTTGCATAGTGTGAATATCGGTAATAATGCCCCTGTTCACCTCAAGCCCTGCGCTTTCGGCAAGTTCGCACTGAGGTCTTACACCGACTGCAAGAACAAGCAAATCGCATTTTAATGTTTTGCCGTCTTTAAGAGTTACGCCTGTAATATGCTTACCCTTTGATTGAGCCTTAACAACAGTATTTTCCAAATGAAATTTAATGCCGTTATTTTCCAAATGCTTTTTAACTTGACGTGCAGAAGTTTTATCAAGAATTGACGGTAAAACTCTTGGCGCAAGTTCAACAACATCTACACTTTTGCATATTTTAACAAGACCCTCGGCAGCTTTCATACCGATAAGACCTGCACCGATTACAACAGCTTTTGTGTTTTCATTTGCAAGAGACTTAAGTTCCTTTGCAGAAGCTAAATCAAGAAATGTAACCGCATTTTCCTTGCCCTCAACATTTTCCATCGGTGGCACAAACGGCTTTGAGCCTGTTGCGAGGCAAAGCTTATCATAAGGATATGATTTTTTGCCGACCTTAACAGTTTTATTTTTTCTGTCAATAGAGGTTACCTTAGCGTTTGTAATAACATTTATATTATTTGTTTTATAAAAAGACGGCTTACGAAGAGCCATATCGTTTTCCTTAACCTTGCCCTTAAGAAAATAGCTGATAGAAGGGCGTGAATAAGGGAAATAAGCCTCCTCTGTAAGCATTGTGATATTACCCTTGGCATCGGCTTTTCTGACAGCCTCAGCAGTAGCAAGACCTGCGGCGCAAGCGCCTACAATAACATAATTCATTATTTAGCACCTCCTACCTCAAGCCAGAGCAAAGCATTATTAGGGCAGTTTTTAACACAAGCCGGTTCTTCGCCCTGACAAAGGTCACACTTATATGCAATATTGCCCTGCTTAATACAACCGATTGGGCAAACTGCAAGGCAAGTCATACAGCCTATGCACTTATCCTCGTTAACAGATACAATGCCTGTTTTTTTATCCTTAGTCATTGCGCCCGTAATGCAAGCCCTAACACATGCAGGGTCATCGCAATGGCGGCAATTGACTGCAACGGAAGCGACCTTATCGCCGAAAACAGAAATTCTGCTTACAGGTTCAGGATTTTCCGATTTATATGCTTTAACTACGTCTTTAGATTTTGAATGAGCTGTTTTGCAATAAACCTCGCAAAGGCGGCAGTTTATGCAAAGTTCTTCTCTTGCGAAAACTTTTTTCATATCTATGCCCTCCTTATTCGCCGGCATGCTTAATACCGAGTATTTCAAGTTCTTTATCACTAAGACCGATACCACGAAGCATAAGTCTGTTACCACGAAGCGAGTCAATAGAGTTGATACCCATACCGCCCATAATTTCTTTAATTTCGTGATTCCAAGCGTTTATTAAATTGATTACCCTTTTATGTGCGATTTCAGGATTAAGACGACGTGTAAGGTCAGGACGCTGAGTAGCAATACCCCAATTACACTTACCGGTATTACATGTTTGGCACATATGGCAGCCCATTGCAATAAGGGGAGCAGAAGCAACATAGCAGGCATCTGCGCCGAGAGCAATTGCTTTAACAATATCGGATGAACAACGGAAAGAACCTGCGGCAACAAGAGAAACAGTTGAACGAATACCCTCGTCACGAAGCCTTTGGTCAGCTGCTGCAAGTGCAAGTTCAATAGGAATACCTACATTATCTCTTATTCTTGTAGGTGCGGCACCTGTACCGCCTCTAAAACCGTCAATTACAACAATATCCGCACCTGCTCTTGCAACACCGGAAGCAATTGCGGCAACATTATGTACTGCGGCAATTTTAACGGAAACAGGCTTTTTATTATGAGTTGCCTGCTTAAGCGACCAAATAAGCTGGCGCAAGTCCTCAATAGAATAAATATCGTGGTGAGGAGCAGGAGAAATAGCATCTGATCCCTCAGGAATCATACGTGCATTTGACACCTCTACATTAACCTTTTCACCGGGGAGGTGACCGCCGATACCCGGCTTAGCACCTTGACCGATTTTGATTTCAATAAATTTAGAATTATTAAGATAATCCTTATGAACGCCAAAACGACCGGAAGCAACCTGAACAACTGCATAATCACCAAAAGAGCGCAAATCAGGATGAAGTCCGCCTTCGCCTGTATTAAAAAGCGTTCCAAGCTCAACAGCCGCCATTGCAAGCGATTTTTGAGCATTAAGAGAAATTGAGCCAAAACTCATAGCAGAAAACATTATAGGTGTTTCAAGCATAACCTGAGGCGGCATTTTAGTAATTGATTTACCCTTTCTTTCAACCTCAAGCTTATTAGGCTTACGGCCTAAAATAGTACGAATTTCCATAGGCTCACGAAGCGGGTCGATAGACGGGTTGGTTACTTGTGATGCATTAAGCAAGATTTTATCCCAATAAATTGGATAAGGCTTAGGATTACCCATTGCCGAAAGAAGAACAGAGCCTGTATCTGCCTGACGGCAAATTTCTTGCTGATAAGTAGGAGTCCAGTTTGCATTATCACGATAATCGCAAACATATTTTTCTATGCGAAGCGCACCTGTAGGACAAAGGTCAACACACCTGTGACACGCAACGCAATTTTTTGAATTAACCAATACGGTTTTGCCGTCCTCATCAAAATAATGACATTCGTTTGAGCACTGACGAACACAACAGCCGCAGTTAATACATAATTCTTTATCACGAATGACAGTAAATTTACGTGGAATATAATTAATCATCAGTCCTCAACCTCCTCATCATCAATTTCGAGCGGAATAAATACAGGCTCGGCGCCTGAAACAGACCATACCTTTTCAGGGTCAGGGCAAATAATTCTGATAGCCGATTCCTCAGAAGCAAAATATGCCCTATTGCCCTTTGTTGCCGCAGTAAGCGAACGAAGCTTAAGCCTATCATTAATAGCAAGAAGACCTTTATTAGAACCGAGAATTACGGAGAAAGGACCGTTTACGAGAGCGCCGTTATAAATTGAACGAAGATTTGTGAAATATTCCTTTCTGTCATCGTCCATTTTATCTATCTCCTCCCATTCAGGCGCTGTAAGAACATCAGCGGCAACCTCGATAGGAAGATTATGGTGGCGCAAAAGGTGGTCAAAAAGATAAGTGATAACTTCGGTATCTGTCTGCATTGTGCAAATATAGCCAAACTGCTCAATATATCTGCGGTTAGTGTCATAAGAAGAAATTTCGCCGTTATGAACGATTGACCAGTCAAGAATATTAAACGGATGAGCACCGCCCCACCAGCCGGGGGTGTTGGTTGGAAATCTGCCGTGAGCAGTCCAAATATACGCCTCATATTGGTCAAGCATATAAAACTCGCCGACATCCTCAGGATATCCTACCGCTTTAAAACAGCCCATATTTTTACCACTTGAAAAAATATATGCGCCGTCAATAGCGTTGTTAACCTTGGTTACGCACTGAGCAACATATTCAAGTTCATCCTGACGTGCATCCTTCATACGAACACGGTTAGCCTTGCCGAAATATCTCCAAATATCAGGTCCTTTTTCAATACTCGGTACCTGACGGGTAGGTATTCTTTCAGCAACATCAATATTGAAATGCCTAAAAAGAAAATCCTCACATTGTTTTTTTGCTTCGTTAGAATCATAGAAAACGTGAATTGCGTATTCGTCTTTGTGTTCAGGGTAAATGCCGTAAGCCGCAAAGCCGCCGCCGAGACCGTTAGACCTGTCATGCATAAGAGCGATAGATTTAATAATTTCCGAACCGTTGATACGATTGCCTTTTCTGTCGATTATTGCGGCAATGGCACAGCCTGACGGAATCCTGATTTCTCCCTCTTTCAACATAATATCCTCTCCTTAAGTTAAATAGAAATGATAATATAAAATTTATGAACATTATGTTCATTAAATATCACCGTTAAATTAATTTTACAATAAATAATGCACTGTAGTCAATTATACAAATTACAAAATTAAAGCAATTTTTCGCTTTATTTATGTATAATATCACAGTATTTGTTAACATTGTTGTATACTTATGCGTATTCTAATGAATACCATATTATATTTATGCAACAGAAAAAGCAGGACTGCAATTGCAATCCTGCTTTTTTTAGGTAGAAAATAACAAATACAAATATTTGTGAGAGATTAAATTAAACAAGTATTAAACATCATCTTCGCCCTGCAAAGCATCATATCCACGCTCGCCTGTACGAACCTTTACGGCATCCTCTACATCATATATAAAGATTTTACCGTCACCGATATTACCTGTATAAAGAACGTCTCTTGCAGTTTCAACAACCTTTTCAACAGGCACTGCCGAAACAACCATTTCAAGCTTCATTTTTGGATTGAAATTCATTTCTTCAATTTCAATACCACGATACTTTCTGATATGGCCCTTTTGAATACCGCAACCCATTACATTTGTTACGGTCATTCCGGTGACACCTATCGAATTCATAGCAGTTTTGACATCTTCAAATTTGGCAGGATTAAATATCATAACTACCTTTGAAAGCTCAGGCGATTTTTTAGTTGTATAAGTTTCAACCTCAACTGCCTTTTCAACAGGCGCAAGAGGCGAAGCCGGAACACTTGCCTTAGGAGCAGAAGCTTTAATTGATGACGATGTAGCAAATGCCATAGCCGGCATAAAGTCTGCATAAGCTGACGGAAGATTATGTTCTGTAGCGTCAAGACCCTTGATTTCTTCATCCTCAGATACACGAAGTCCGTTAGTTTTCTTAATAATAAGGAATACGATTGTCATTGTAACAATTGTCCAAGCTGCAACACAAACAAGACCTAAAAGTTGCTTGCCGAGAAGTGAGAAACCGCCGCCGTAGAAAAGGCCTTTAAACGAATCGTTGCCCGGAACAGAAGTTGTTGCGAAAAGACCTACTGCAATTGTGCCCCACATACCGTTTACACAGTGAACTGCCACGGCACCTACAGGGTCATCGACCTTAAGCTTAATATCGATAAATTCAACAGCAACAACTACGAGGATACCGGAAACTGCACCGATAAGGCAAGAACCGAGAGCATCGACAACATCACATCCTGCTGTTACTGCAACAAGACCTGCAAGTGAAGCATTAAGCGACATTGAAACGTCCGGCTTACCGTTTTTAATCCAAGTGAAAATCATAGTTACACAAGTTGCAATAGCAGGTGCACATGTTGTTGTTAAAAAGATAGAAGCAAGCTGAGGTCCGCTCTTTGCTGCTGCACCGTTGAAACCGTACCATCCAAACCAAAGGATAAATACACCGAGTGCGCCGAGAGTAAGTGAGTGACCGGGAATTGCCTTTGCTGCCTTTTTACCTGTTTTTTTATCCTCAACATATTTACCAATACGAGGGCCTACCATAATTGCGCCGATAAATGCAGTTATACCGCCAACCGTATGAATAGCGCAAGAGCCGGCGAAATCATGGAAGCCAAGATTAGCAAGCCAACCGTTTGGATTCCAAATCCAACCTGCCTCGATTGGATAAACGACAGCAGAAATTACTGCCGAATAAATACAATAGCTTGAAAACTTTGTACGCTCTGCCATTGAACCGGAAACAATAGTTGCCGCTGTAGCGCAGAACACAAGGTTAAATACAAAGTTTGACCAATCAAAGTTTTGATAATTTTTGAAAACGCCCAAGGTTGGCATACCGCAAAAGCCGCCTAAGACCTCTTCGCCCATCATAAGACCAAAACCGAGCAATATAAACATCGGAGTACCGATGCAAAAATCCATAAGATTTTTCATTATAATATTGCCCGCATTTTTTGCACGTGTAAATCCCGTTTCAACCATAGCAAAACCGCATTGCATAAAGAAAACGAGAGCCGCACCAATCAAAAACCAGATGCCGAACATTTCGCTGTCGACCTTTTCAAGAATAGATGTTATATCCATTTATTCTTCCTCCTCAAATTATATAGTTTGTAATGACAAAAAGAAATAAAAAAAACGGGGTGCGGCAAATGCAATTGCATTGTCGCACCCCATTGTGCTGAAAAAATAAGCCAAACCGACACCGAAATGATATCGGCTTGGCTAAATGGCATAAATGCCATAAGAGAGGGTTAAGTAAAAATTAATAATTAACCATATATCTGTCGATTTCCCACTGTGAAACCTTTGTTCTGTATTCGTCCCATTCAGCCTTCTTGCCTTCTGTGTATGCGTTGAATACGTGTTCGCCTACTGTTTCCTTAACAAATGGGTCAGCCTCTGAAGCCTTAACAGCCTCTTCAAGTGAGCCTGGAAGACAATCAATACCTTTTTCTTCAAGTTCTTCATTTGAAAGGTCAAATACATTATAATCTACTGCCGGAGCAGGAACAATTTTGTTTTTAATTCCGTCAAGACCGGCTGCAAGGCAAAGTGCCATTTCAAGATATGGATTGCAGGTTGGGTCAGGACAACGAAGTTCAACACGAGTACCCATACCTCTTGCGGCAGGAATACGAACAAGACAAGAACGGTTAGATGCTGACCAAACGATATAAGTAGGAGCTTCATAGCCCGGTACAAGTCTCTTATATGAATTTACAGTCGGGTTTGAATAAGCGGCAATACCTTTAACGTGCTTAAGAAGTCCGCCGATAAAGTAATGAGCAACATCGCTGAGACCGTCTTCGCTTTCAGAATCATAGAATGCATTAACTGTTTTGCCCTCAGCATTTTTAGTCATAAGCGACATATTAGTATGCATACCTGAACCGTTAATACCGTAAATCGGCTTTGGCATAAATGTTGCGTGAAGGCCATGCTTTGTAGCATAAGTTTTAACAACGTGCTTAAATGTCATTACACGGTCAGCACTTGTCATAACCTCATCAAACTTGAAATCAATTTCGTGCTGTCCCTCAGCAACCTCATGGTGAGATGCTTCAATTGTATATCCCATTTCCTCAAGAGCAAGGCAGATATCACGACGGCAGTTTTCGCCATGGTCGATTGGGTTAAGGTCAAAGTAACCGCCCTCATCACCTGTTGTAGTTGTCGGATTACCGTCTTCATCAAGCTTAAAGAGGAAAAACTCACATTCAGGACCTACGTTAAAGCTGTAGCCCATTTCAGCAGCCTCATTCATAACCTTCTGAAGAACGTTTCTTGGGTCGCCAAGGAACGGAGTCTTATTATCTGCACAATAAACAGAGCAAATAAGACGAGCTGTCTGAGCGTTCTGGTGCTTTCTCCAAGGGAAAATTGTCCATGTATCATAATCAGGATGAAGATACATATCACTTTCGTTGATTCTTACGAAGCCGTCAATTGACGAGCCATCAAACATACACTCATTATCAAGTGCTTTTTCAAGCTGTGAGCTTGTGATAGCAACGTTTTTCATAATGCCGAAAACGTCTGTAAACTGAAGTCTGATAAATTCTACGCCGTTTTCCTGTGCGCTTTTAAGGATTTCTTCCTTTGTGTACTTACTCATAGTAAATACTCCTCTCTTAAGAATTTGTTTCAATAAAATAAAGCAAAAAAACAGGCGCTCCGAATTCACTCGGAACGCCTTTGTTCTTACTACAATTTCATTATAGTCAGCAAATTTACGTTTGTCAACGATTTTATACAATTTTGTCAATTTACTACATGAGCAATAATTCACGTTAAAAGTTTTTATACAAAATGACAAAAAATAGACTATTTCGATAAATCGAGGTATTTTTCATCCACAACCTTTTTAACAAGCTTATTATAATATTCGGGTGTGCCGCCCTTTTGAGAATGTGAGGAGGCAAGCTCTTCATTATAATCACTCAGCTTATAGACGTCAAATGTGAATTTGCCGCTGTCAGTTCTGCTGTAATGAGTTACAATCGGTACAAATTTGCCCTCAATTGTGATTTCGCCGTTTTTCTTTTCAATATCAACACTTGCCATACCACCGCAAAGTTGGTCAATTTCAATTTGATGAGAAATGAAATTACCGAGAGAATAATAGACAAGCATTTTATGCCCCTTGTCATTAGTAACCTCTTTAACCGGCTGAATAACGTGAGGGTGACAACCGATAACAAGGTCAACTCCGAGAGAACTGAAAAGCTCGGTATATTCCTTTTGATAATCAGATATACCAAAGCTGTTTTCCGTCCCCCAATGAGGGAACACGATTACAACGTCGGCGTTTTCCCTTGCCTCTTTTATATCCTTAGTAACCTTGTCCTTATTCATCAAATTAACAAGCCACGGCTTATCGCTTGGTAAATCAATTCCGTTTGTGCCATAGGTATAATTAAGAAGCGCAAATGTTATATTGTTTTTTACATAATATTTAACAGTGTTATAACTCTGCTCGTCCTCGTTAATGCCAAGATAAACAATATCCTTTTGCTTTTTGAAATAATCAATTTCATTCATAACGCCCTGAGAGCCTTTATCCATAATATGATTATTTGCACAATTGAAAATATCAAAGCCTGCCTTAATAGCAGCGTCGCCAACTTCTTGCGGAGAATTAAAAACAGGATAACCGGTATATTCAAATTCAGAGCCGCCCAAAACTGTTTCCTGGTCAATTACGGACATATCATATTTTTGAATAACGGGAGCAATATTTTTATAAAGGCAAGTATAGTCGTAGCTTCCGTCCTCCTGCTTACCTGCATCAATCAAGGTGTTGTGAATAAGATTATCACCAACTGCGCAAAGAGTAACCTTGCCGTCGGTATTAGCGCTTGTAGGCTCAGTCGTTTCATCATTAACGACTGAAATTGAAGTTTCGGCAGTAGGCTTTTTTATATCCTCGGTTTTAGTTAAATGACCGCTTACGGCAAGAAAGATTAACACGAATACTGCCACTGCAATAGGAATAAATATTAAAGGAGTGAATTTTTTGTTTTTAGACATAATGTCACCTCATATATTAATCAACTGAAATATTATAACATATATAAGCATTTAACACAACTAAATTTTAAGGCGGACAGATATGGCGAATATTTTTACATACACCTTTTTTATTATCGGACTTTTTTTAATAATCAAGGGCGGAGATATTTTTGTAGACAGTGCAACACAAGCGGCAAAAATGCTTAAAATACCTAATTTTATAATTGGCGCAACAATCGTTTCAATTGCTACAACTCTGCCTGAAATAATAGTAAGCATTCAGGCAACTTTAACCAAAAACGTCGATATGGCAGTCGGCAATGCAATAGGCTCGGTCACAGCAAACACTGCACTGATATTAGGGCTTTTCATAACCTTTATGCCCTTTGAAATAAAAAGGCGTGACATTTTCTTTAAAGGTATTTCAATGATTTTAGCAATTATATCTTTAATAATAGGCTGCGTTATCACAAAAAAACAAACATTACAATTTAAAGGCGAAAGCAAAGAATATTATTTTTTGTCCGCATTAGGTGTTACGCTTTTAATATCAGTATTTGCAGTATTTATTTTTGAAAACATAAAAAGCATAAAAAAAGAAGTAAAAAACGATGAAAACGATAAAAAATTTACAGTAAAAGAAAAAGTGCTTTGTACTGTTTTATTTATTTTCGGCGCAATAGGAATAGTTATAGGCGCAAGACTTCTTGTATCGCAAGGAACTCAAATAGCAAAAAACTTACACATTTCGCAAAGGGTGATAAGCGTAATTGCAGTTGCAATAGGCACTTCCCTGCCGGAACTTGTAACGGCGCTTTCGGCGCTCAAAAAGAAATCCGGAACACTTTCGGCAGGCAACATACTCGGTGCAAACATTATTGATTTAACATTAATTCTTCCGCTTTGCTCATTAATTTCAATAGCAAGAGGTAGCGGTGAACTTGCCGTTTCTGCCTCAAGCGTAAGTATGGATATGAAAATATGCCTTATAGTTATTTGCATTGCGGTTTTGCCGACGATAATAACGCAAAAATTCCAAAGATGGCAAGGAATACTGCTCCTTTTAACCTATGGTGGGTATATTTATTTCGTAGTCAAATAAAAAAACAGAGGCAGTTTTTCAACCGCCTCTGCAAAACTATTGATTTTTATTTAACTGTTACCTTTACAGTCTTATAAACACCGTTTTGAGCGTAAACATAAATTGTGCATTTGCCCTTCTTCTTAGCCTTAATCTTGCCTTTTGAATTTACTGTAGCAATCTTAGTATTTGAAGATTCATAGCAAATAGCTCTGTGCCTCTTAATTTTCTTATCCTTCTTAATTTCAGAAGCTTTAATCTTAAAGGTCTTGCCCTTTTTGATTTTTACCTTACTCTTATTAAGCTTAACTGCCTTTGCTACACCGTATTTACCGCCAAGAGTTGTTGCGTGAATCTTTTTAGAAGCAGCGAGTGTAACCTTAACACCGTTTACATATTTAAATGCTACGATATTATATTTATAATATGTGCCTTTCTTAAGCTTTTTGTGAGTGTAGGATGTAGTCTTACCTGAAACCACCTTAAGAACCTTATATTTACTCTTGGCACCGCACTTAGCACCGTAAACAATATAGCCGTCTGCATTTTTAACCTTATTCCATTTAACGGTAACGCTGTTCTTTTTAAGTTTAGTGGTTTGCGCTCTTAAAAGTCCGAAGTTCGAGCCTTTATAATCGCCGTCGCCTTTAGGAGGTTTAGCAGTCATTTTGCTTTCGGTTAAAGAAGCCGTATCACTTGAAACATTATTAGTGATAAAAATGTAATTAATTTCCTGAGCTGTTTTAGCATCTACTCCGTATTCTTTAGCAATTTTGTTTTCATTCGGAGTAAGAGTCGGCAATACAGGTGTGTAATCGCTTACATAATTAGCGCCGCAACGTGTACAAGTATATACTGTATAGCCTTGTGACGTTGTTGTAGCGGCAACTACAGTTGCAGTATAGCTATGACCGAGAGGCGAAGTTTGAGAATCAACAAAAGTGCTGTCGCCTCTTACACAAGTATGCGTTGTATATCCGCCTGCCGTACAGGTTGGAGGAGTAACAACATTATTATAACTATGACCGATAGCATCGACATAATTTCCTACATAAGTGTCATTACATCTTGTGCAAACATAAGTTGTGTATCCACCTGAAACACAAGTAGGAGGAGTAACAGTTTGCGCATAATCGTGACCGAGTTTTGAACCGGGAGCTGTGATTGTATTAGTTTCGTTACATTTGTCACACTTAGCTGTCATCGTGCCGTCTTGAGTACAGGTTGCGTTGCCGTCAAGAACATAATTTGTAAATGAATGGCCGGATGCGTTAATGTAATTATCATTATATGTATTGCCGCAACGTGAACAGGTATGTTTTGTATATCCCTTTTCAGTACAAGTCGGAGCGACAACCGTTACAGTGTATTTATGATTTGACGGATCAATCGGCTTTACATTTCTCTTTTCGGTATTGCCGCACTTTGAACAAGTATAAACGTCGTAGCCTTGCTCTGTGCAAGTTGGAGCAACGGTCTTTGTAAAATTATATGTATGGCCACCTGCGATAGCCGGAACTTCGTTTCTATGCTCCGTTTTACCGCAACGCTCACAAGTATAAACGTCATAGCCGACTGTAGTGCAAGTAGGTGGTACAGTGTTTGTTTTTATAAATTTGTGATTAGATGGATTGATTGGCTGAATATTTTCCTTTTTAGTTGATTTACATTTCTTGCATGTATAAAGGTCATAACCCTTCTCGTTGCAAGTAGGGGCAACGGTTTTAGTAAACTGCCAATCGTGACTTCCGGAAATTGCAGGAACAATATTTCTTTTTTCAGTCACATCACATCTTGAGCACTTATATAAATCATAACCTTCATCGGAACATGTAGGTGCAACTGTTTTTACCAACTGCATATCATGATTGAGTTTCTTTTTATTATTAACGTTATCGGTATAAGACTGACCGCAAACCGAGCATTTCTTTACAAGGACTTCATCAGTTGTGCAAGTTGCCTCTTTAGATTTTTCTTCATCCTTTACGAATGTGCAATATGCCCAATCAACATAACCACAATCAGACAATGCACATTTGCGTGTATGTGCATATTTGCCATCTTGATATACAGGAGTATAATTTGCAGGATATTCATGCGGTGTTTTAGCAGGAATTACTGCTTTTTCAACATAGCTTACATCAGCTGTAGCTGTAGCTGAAATTGCAGGCTGCCATTTATAAGAAGCAGTATAATGACCTTCAGGATCTGTATTTATAAACTTATCACTATCAAGCTTAGGCTGAATAATGGTTTCGCCAGCCTTGTAGTAGTGGTCAGCAACAGGAGTACCGTTTACATCTGTAAACGAAATACGGTATTGCTTACTGTTTTCAAGATTTTTCTTTGCAACATTATAATTATCAATAAGTTTTTTAATTTCCGTTGTGCACTTACCTACACGAACAGCAACATCCTCAAGATCAGTTGCGGATTTACCGTCATTTTGGTCAAAATAAGTGTTAGGGTCAAAATCATATAATGCCGTAACAGCATCATAGTATGCATTAACCGCTTCAGGAGTATAATCTGTTTGAACTAAAGTTTTTAAATATTCTGCCGCTTCATTGGCAGCACCAACGATAGGCTTATAGTTTACTACATAAACCGTAGCACTTGACTGCCAAGAATTATTATCCTTAGCCGTATTAAACTCTTCAGGGTCGCTGTAGGAATTAGTTGTCCAATAAAGTTTTTTTGCTAAATAGCCGCTTGAATTAAATGTTATGCCACTGTCAACGTGAAGAAAAGTTGCTGCATCATTTTCCCAACTAAGTCCAAAATTATAGCATTTACCTGCGCCTTCGCCTTTGAAAATAAACGAGGTTAATACTTCAGCAGCAAATCCAAAAGTTGAGCCGTCAGAATATCTGGTCAATGCAAAATTCTCATTTTTCGAACCGGTAACACCACGCCATTCGTCAGCATAAAAATCCGTACTGTGAGCAGGAGATGTAGCTGCGTTTAAACGTTCCAAATCATAAGGTGCCGCATAAAAAATTGTTCTGCCGGGGTCAATTGCCAAAGGATTGCTTTTTTGTGTATTTTGAGCAAGTGCCATAATAGGCATATAAACGTCTGTTTTACCGTCCCAGAGCAATACTGCCGACGGATAAAACATTTTTAAATTAAGTCTGTTTGCACCCTCATCAAGATTAGGTGTTGTTCCCACATAAGCGCTCGGCCAATAAAGTACATTTGATGACGGAGCAAAAGACTGCTTATAAGTTGTTCCTTCAGTTGTAGTTACTTCACTGCTGTTGAGCCAAGAAACTTCACTCATACCCTTCTTGGTGGTAAAGGTTGTTGATGGGGCTGTTTTGTATTTAGCCTCAGTTTCCGCAATGTTTGAGCTTTTTGCCTCAGCGGCCGAAGCGGTAACGGCTGTGAACGGGGTTACAGTCATCACCATAATCAAAGCCATAAGGCATGCGAATAGCTTTTTGAATGTTTCTTTCACTTTTTAGTTCCTCCAATTAATAATAATTTTTCAAACAGTACTCTAATGTTAATATAGCACAAGATACAACATTTTGCAATAGTTTGTACACAAAATCTTCACAAATGCTAAGAATTTTTAGGCGTTTGTTATACATACATTAATAATTATATAAAGAATATAGTACATTGTGAACAAAAAACTAAAAGGTGCTGCTTATGCAACACCTTTTAGACTATTATTAAATTATTGAACAATCAAACAGGATGAACCTTTGATTCAAAATCCTCGTGCTTACCATCAAGGTTGTATTTTTTATCTCTTCTCTTTTGGAAGAATTTAACAGCAACCTGACCGAACTGAGCATATGAAAGGATATCCTCCTCCTGCTCATAATACTCTTTAATTTCATCCTTGAAATCATCAATCTTATCATGAATAAGATCTGCAGGACGGCAAGTGATAATTTCATCATCGCCTACAATCTTCTTTTGGAAATCAGGGTCAATATCGCAAGGAGTCTTACCGTACTTACCTGCAACCAAATCCTTAAATTCCTTAGTAACCATCTTGTATCTCTCACCCATAATAACGTTGAATACAGCCTGAGTACCAACGATTTGAGAGGTAGGAGTAACAAGTGGAGGATAACCTGAATCCTTTCTTACTCTCGGAACCTCAGCAAGCACCTCGTCAAGCTTGTCTGCCTTACCTGCCTGCTTAAGCTGAGAAACAAGGTTAGAAAGCATACCGCCCGGTACCTGATAAAGAAGAGTATTAGCGTCAACGCCAAGCATTTTCGGGTCAAGAAGACCTGAAGCAAGATATTTTTCACGAAGAGGAGTAAAGAAATCTCTAATTTCAGAAAGAGCCTTGATATCAAGACCTGTATCGTATTCAGTACCCTTAAGTGCAGCTACCATAGACTCTGTAGCCGGATGAGAAGTACCCATAGCAAGCGGGCTCATGGCAGTATCAATTACATCAACACCTGCCTCAATACCTTTAAGGTGTACCATAGAAGCAAGGCCTGAAGTATAGTGAGAGTGAAGTTGAACAGGAATATCGACTGTACTCTTAAGTGCCTTGACAAGGTCATAAGTTCCGTAAGGGGTCAAAAGACCTGCCATATCCTTAATACAAATTGAATCAGCACCTGCATTTTCAAGCTGCTTTGCATAATTGCAATAGTAGTCAATATCAAAAACAGGACCGGTTGTATAAGAAATAGCCGCCTGAACGTGACCGCCGTATTTCTTAGCGGCATCAATAGCTGTTTGAAGATTACGAACGTCGTTAAGAGCGTCGAAAATTCTCAAAATATCGATACCGTTATCAATACTCTTTTTAACAAAATAATCTACAAGCTCATCAGAATAATGGCGATAGCCGAGCATATTCTGACCTCTGAAAAGCATTTGGAGCTTTGTATTAGGACATTTTTTACGAATAAGACGAAGCCTGTCCCATGGGTCCTCATCAAGGAATCTAAGGCAACTGTCAAATGTTGCACCGCCCCAACATTCAAGTGAATGATAGCCGATTTTATCCATTTTTTCGAGAATGCCCTCAAATTCGTCAGTTCTCATACGTGTTGCAATCAAAGACTGATGAGCATCACGGAGAACTGTTTCAGTAATTCCGATTTTAGCCATTTACGACACCTCTTAGTTTAATGTAATGATAACCTGGCCTGCTTCAACGCTGTCACCCTTAGCAACATTAACAGAAGCAACAGTGCCGTCCTGAGGAGCAACGATTTCGTTTTCCATCTTCATAGCTTCAAGAATGCAAAGAACAGAGCCGCTTGAAACAGAATCGCCTACTGAAACCTTAACATCAAGGATTGTGCCCGGCATAGGAGCTTCAACCTTAACTGAACCTGCTGTGCCCTGAGTTGCAGGAGCAGGAGCAGCAGCCGGTGCAGGAGCAGGTGCTGCGGCAGGAGCAGGAGCGGCAGCCGGTGCAGCTACAGGAGCAGCGGCAACAGGAGCGCCGGCGCCCTCTTCAACAGTTACATTATAAGGTGTACCGTTTACAGTAATTGTATAGTTTTTCATATTATTATCCTCCATTATTTAACAGAATGTTTTCTCGGTAAAGTATTTTCTCTTTTTCCTGCAAGAATATCAAGTGCGGCAATAACCTTTGCACGAGTATCGGCAGGAGCAAAAATATCATCAACTGCACCGCAAGCAGCGGCAGTAAACGGAGAAGCAACCTTTTCTGTATATTCCTTCTTAAGTTCCTCCTTGCTTTCGCCGTTTGCAAGTCTTTCATTAAACAAAAACTGAACAGCAGATTCAGTCGGAAGCGGTGATGCAACGCTCTTATCCCAAGCAAATGTAAAGTCTGCATTAGCACCCTTACCTGCAAGAGCGATATAAGCAATACCTACTGCGTTTCCGGTGATAACGGAAATCTTAGGTGTTGTAGCGGTAGCATAAGCGCTTGTAAGCTTGGTAAACGCTGTAAGACACTGATTTTCCTTGCCTGCCTTATTAACTGCGCCGTTTGCATTAACCAATGTAACAACAGGGATTGAATAAGCATCGCAAAGCTTAACCATAGCCTCAGCCTTATATGAGCAGCAAGGGCAAATAGGCTCGCCCTCAAATGCAACAAAACCTACTGTTGTTCCCATAACGGTTGCAAGAACGGTTTTGCATTTGTTTTCTGAATATCCGCCCTTAAGTTCAACAACTGAATTTGCATCTGCAATACTGTTAATAACAGTCATAGCATCATCGCCGTCATTAGCAAAAGTGCTCGGTGCTGCAAACTCAAAAAGAGGAGCAGGAGAAATATTGTTAGACGGAAGAAGAGATGCTATATTCTTAGCAGCATCAACTGCCTCTTCAAAAGTATCACAAAGAACATCGACTGTTCCTGCTTCATAGCTTTCCTCGGCTGTAACCTCGCTCGGAGCAGTTACATAAAAATCAGCGTCCTTAACTGCTATAACTACATCAGCCATATTAGCAATAAGAGCAGATGTACCGAGGCAAGAGCCTGCGATAATAGAAATTTGAGGGCATACGCCACTCATTGATGTTGATGCTTTAACAAGCTCGCCATAGGCATTCATAACCTCAAATCCCTCGGTAAGCTTAACACCGTTTGAATCATACACACCGATAACCGGGCAACCGGTTTTTAATGCAAGTTCGTAAATCTTTTTAATTTTAGCACACTGTGCAACACTTACAGCACCGCCGTCAACAGTAATATCCTGTGAAAACGCATATACTGCGCACTCGTTTACTGTTCCGAAGCCGGCAACAACCTCAACCGAACCGTCAGCCGATTTAGCGTAAGCATCAATCTCGGTAAATGAGCCGTCATCAAAAAGTGCTTCAAGTCTTTTAAGTGCTTTTGAGTCGTTCACTGTTTTTTCCTCCTTGAAAATGTGACAGAGCATATATGAAAATTTAAAATATTCCAAATTTGCCTATTATAGATTTTAACACTTTGTCAAATTAATATCAATAATAAATTATAAATTTTATTATATTTCGCTGATTTTATCAAAATTTTTTTAAATATAGCGGTGTCATTTGAGCATAAAGGAAAAAATCAAGACCCGGACCGTTAAGTCCGAGCCTTGATTTAATGATATAAGGGAAATATTATATCTGTGTTTATTACTCGCTGAAAAGCGGAGTTGAAAGATATCTGTCACCTGTATCAGGCAAAAGAGCAACAATTGTCTTACCTTTATTTTCAGGTCTTTTAGCAAGCTCCTTAGCTGCCCAAAGAGCCGCACCGCTTGAAATACCTACAAGTACACCCTCCTGCTTAGGAAATGCCTTGCCTGTTGCGAATGCATCCTCATTTTCAACCGTGATAATTTCGTCATAAATCTTTGTGTTAAGAGTATCGGGAACAAAGCCTGCGCCGATACCTTGAATTTTATGAGGACCTGCCGTGCCCTTTGAAAGAACAGGAGAAGTAGCAGGCTCAACCGCAACAATCTTAACGTCCGGATTTTTGCTCTTAAGGTATTCACCTACGCCTGAAAGAGTACCGCCGGTGCCGACACCTGCAATAAAGATATCAACCTTACCTTCGGTATCGTTCCAAATTTCAGGACCTGTTGTTGCCTTATGAGTAGCCGGGTTTACAGGGTTTGTAAACTGACCTGCGATAAAGCTGTTAGGAATTTCCTCGGCAAGCTCATTTGCCTTAGCAATAGCACCCTTCATACCCTTTGCACCGTCTGTAAGAACAAGTTCTGCGCCGTATGCTTTCATAAGATTGCGTCTTTCAACGCTCATGGTTTCAGGCATTGTGATAATAAGTCTGTAACCCTTTGCTGCTGCAACAGATGCAAGACCGATACCCGTGTTACCGCTTGTAGGCTCAATAATTACCGAGTCAGGCTTAAGCTTGCCTGTCTTTTCTGCATCTTCGATAATTGCCTTAGCAATTCTGTCCTTAACAGAGCCTGCCGGATTAAAGTATTCAAGCTTAACAAGAACTGTTGCTTCAAGATTGTTGTCTTTTTCAAAATGTGTAACCTCAAGAAGAGGTGTATTGCCTACAAGGTCGAGTGCTGATTTATAGATAGCCATAATAAATAATCTCCTTAATAATTAATCAAATAATTTAGAATTAGTCGATTGCGGCGAAAGCTTCGTCGAGATCGTGAATAATATCGTCAATATGCTCTGTACCGATAGAAAGTCTGATTGTATTAGGCTTAATATCCTGCTCAGCAAGCTCTTCGGGACTAAGCTGGCTGTGTGTTGTGGTTGCAGGGTGAATAACGAGTGATTTAACGTCTGCTACATTTGCAAGGATTGAGAAAATCTTTAAGCTGTCGATAAACTTCTTAGCTTCAGCCTCTCCTCCTTTGATTTCAAATGTAAAGATAGAACCTGCTCCATTAGGGAAGTATTTATTGTAAAGGTCCTTATATCTTGAATCTACGCTTGGGTGATTGACTTTTTCAACCTTTGGGTTATTAACAAGATATTCAATAACCTTCTTGGTGTTCTCAACGTGACGCTCAACACGAAGCGAAAGAGTTTCAAGTCCTTGAAGAAGAAGGAATGCGTTAAACGGTGAAATTGTAGCACCTGTATCACGAAGAATGATAGCACGAATATATGTTACAAATGCCGCAGGACCTGCTGCCTCTTGGAATGATACACCGTGATAGCTTGGGTTAGGATCTGCAATCTGCGGATATTTTCCGCTTGCTTTCCAATCAAAGTTGCCGCTGTCAACGATTACACCGCCGAGTGTTGTGCCGTGGCCGCCGATAAATTTAGTTGCACTGTGCACAACGATATCTGCGCCGTATTCAATAGGTCTTAAAAGATAAGGTGTTGCAAAGGTTGAATCTATAACAAGCGGAATATTGTGTGAATGAGCAATATCTGCAAGCTTTTGAATATCAACAAGATTTGAATTAGGATTACCGAGTGTTTCGATAAAGATTGCCTTTGTGTTATCCTGAATAGCATTTTCAAAATTTGAAAGGTCGTCAGGGTCAACAAATGTTGTGTTTACACCAAACTGTGAAAACGTGTGCTCAAGGTAGTTATATGTGCCGCCGTAGATTGTCTTAGCCGATACAATGTGGTCGCCTGCCTGAGCAAGAGCCTGAAATGTATAAGCAAGTGCCGCTGCACCGGAAGCTGTTGCAAGAGCAGCTACACCGCCCTCAAGAGCCGCAACTCTCTTTTCAAAAACGTCCTGAGTTGAATTTGTAAGTCTGCCGTAAATGTTACCCGCATCTGCAAGACCAAATCTTGCTTGTGCGTGGTCGCTGTTTTTGAATACATAAGAAGTAGTCTGATAAATCGGAACTGCTCTTGAATCTGTAGCCGGATCCGGCTCTTCCTGTCCTACGTGAAGCTGAAGTGTTTCAAAATGATATTTATAATCTGACATAATGTTATTTCCTTTCGATGTTAAAAAATGGTTTTTATGTTTAGTAGTTGAAATTTAAAGCTATAATATTTTTTGTGAATAATCACATATAACATCGAAAGCACATTCGTTGATTTTTAATATTTGCGACTGTTAATTTGCTATAGATTTTTATCATAACAATCTCTCCTTTAACATTTCCCTTATTACCTACGTGGTTTGTAGGTTTTTCTGTGATGTCTACACTATACACTACATTACCTATTTTGTCAATAGGTTTTTAGTATTTTTTTGAAAAATTTTTAAATCCATTTTCAGGCAAGCCAAAAAAGTATACAAAAAAAGCCCGTAAACACAAGGGTTTACGAGCTTTTATCATATTTAGAAACATTAAATTATTTAAGCACAAAGCCTACCTTTTTCATTACCTTGTCAAGTGTGCGCTGAGATACACGTTGAGCAAGGTCTGCACCCTGAGTCCATTTTTCCTGAAGATATGCTTTATCTTTCATAAACTCATTGTAGCGCTTTTGCACAGGTTCAAGCTCGGCAACAACAGCTGCGCCTACCGCTGTCTTGAAATCGCCATAGCCCTTTCCTGCAAATTCCGATTCAATAGCATCAAAATCCTTGCCTGTAACAGCGGAATAAATTGACATAAGATTATTGATTCCGTCTTTGCCCTCGGCATAACGAACACTCATTTCGCTGTCTGTTACTGCGCTCTTAAACTTCTTCATAATTACATTAGGCTCATCTGTAAGATAAACAGTGCCCTTAGGGTTAGGGTCTGACTTACTCATCTTTCTTGTTGGGTCAGCAAGGCTCATAACCTTAGCTGCAGTCTTAGTAATATAAGGTTCAGGAATGGTAAACACATTGCCGTAAATTCCGTTAAAGCGTTCTGCAATATCCCTTGTGATTTCAAGATGCTGCTTTTGGTCAACACCGACAGGCACAACATCTGCCTGATAAAGAAGAATATCGGCAGCCATAAGCGACGGATAAGTGAAAAGACCTGCATTAACGTTGTCTGCGTGCTGCTGAGATTTATCCTTAAACTGCGTCATTCTGTTAAGCTCACCGAATTGAGTGTAGCAATTAAGAATCCAAGCAAGCTGAGAATGCTGAGGCACGTGCGACTGAATAAAGAGGATACTCTTATCAGGGTCAAGACCCGTAGCCATAAGAAGCGCATAAAGCTGAGTAGTTTGAGTTCTGAGCTTTTGCGGGTCCTGCCTTACTGTAATTGAGTGTAAATCGGCAATGCCGAAAACTGTATCAAAATCATCCTGAAAGTCTTTCCAGCCACGCATAGCGCCGAGATAGTTACCCAAAGTCGGAACAGAGGTCGGCTGAATAAGTGAAAGACTTCTTTTTTTACGTTCTTTTTTAATTTCTTCTGCCATAGTTATTCTCCGATTATCTATATGATTTAGCTACTTCGCCCAAAGCCTTAACTCCATTGATAATTCCGTCATCACTTGGGGTTGAAAAATTAAGGCGAATGAAATGTGATTCTTGCGTATCGTCCATTAAAAACGCATTGCCGGGAACGACAGCAACATTTTTTTCAACTGCTTTTTTAACAAAGTCGAGCATATCGACATCGTCAGGAAGCTTGCACCATACGAAAAGACCCCCCTGCGGCTTAACGTACTCCACAAAATCGCCGAGATGTTCATCAATACAGTCGCACATAAGATTAAGCTTATTTCTGTAAATATCCTGAATATGCTTAATATGGGCATTAACGTCATACTGCTTAAACCATTCGTCAACAATCATTTGATTAAGGCAAGGAGTATGAACATCCGAAGCCTGCTTGCCGACTGTCATTTTAGCGATAACCTTTTGAGGAGCAATACAATATGCTACACGCAAGCCCGGTGAAAGTATTTTTGAAAATGAGCCGGCATAAATAACAATTCCGTCCTCATCCATAGACTTAATTGTAGGAAGTGCTTCGCCGCAAACTCTCAAATCGCCGTATGGATTGTCCTCCAAAATCATAACGCCGTACTGCTTAGCAAGTGCATAAAGTTTTTTCCTCTTTTCAAGTGACATTGTAGCACCCGACGGATTTTGAAAATTAGGAATGGTGTAAATAAATTTAGCGTTAGGCGTTGTTTTAAGCGCTTGCTCGAGAAGCTCAACATTCATTCCGTCAGCCTCGACAGGAACACCTTTAAGCTTACAGCCGTATGAGCGAAAGCAATTAAGCGAGCCGATAAACGACGGTTCTTCGCAAATAACGGTATCGCCTTCGTTGCAAAGCACCTTTGTAGTTAAATCCATAACCTGAGTAGCGCCCGATACGATAATAATATCGTCAAAATCTCTGCCGATATTTTCGTGATTACTCATCCACTTTTTGACAGTATCACGAAGTGGCTGATATCCCTCAGACACACCGTATTGAAGTGCATCGATAGGGCGAGAGTCAAGAATTTGAGCAGCAATAGCCCTAACCTCTTCTACAGGAAAAGCATCGGGTGCCGGATTACCTGCTGCAAGAGGAATAATTTTAGGGTCAGCCGTTGCCTTAAGTATTTCTCTTATAGCGCTCGGCTGAAGAGAAGATATTTTGTCAGAAAACGTATATTCCATTGTTTTTGCCTTCTTTAATATAAATTCTAAGCCTTGAGCAACATAGAAACAAACTTAGCAAGTATTTCTGCATTGTTAGCCTTAGTATTTTCAACATATTCGCATTTAAATTTGTAAAGCATATCAAAATCATAATTATTTAATTTAATGGCATTTACAAGTTCTTCTGCATTTTCAAATGTGGCACTCGGCATTTCCTTTTTGAGGTCAACATTAATTCCACGTTCGCTTGAATATTCATCATAATCAGGAACGAAGAAATAAAGCGGTTTCATAAGAACGCTTGCCTCAAACGCACAAGCCGAATAATCGGTAATAATAACATCGGCAATTTTCATTAAATCATAAGTTGAAAAATCACCGCTGTATGAAAACTCATTCTCAATTTTAATTTTGGAAAAAAGAGGATGAGCGCTTATAATTAAACGGTAGCCGTCAACATCACGAAATTCTACCTTAAGCTGCTCGGCAATATAAGCATCTCTTTCTCTGAAGGTAGGAAGATAAAGAACAATCTTATCGTGGCTCAATCCCGGATTTTCGGTAAAAAATCTTGAAGCGGCATTATTATCAGTCAATATATCGTCAACTCTCGGAAGCGAACAAATTTTTATTTTAGAATTATCGCAACCGAAAGCCTCCATATAAAACTTAGATGTTTTTTTGCTTGGAGAGAGAACATAGTCGTAATTTTTATGCATACACATTGCACGGCTGATTTTCTCGTCCCTGCCCTCTTTAGTGCCGACACTTTGAAGCCCGAATTTTTTAAGTGCCCCTAAAGCGTGCCACATTTGAATAACCTTTAAGCTTTTCTTATGCTTTAAGCAAGAAACTGTAATTGAATAAGTATCAAGGATTGCGACCTTAGAGGTAGCAAGATAATACATATCGCCGATAACAGAAAAGCAATACGATATTTTACCGCCAAGGCTTTCAGGTATCATTTTGAGCCTGAAAACCTGCTCGGTATTAGGACATTGCTTATCAATTTCTTTTTCAAGAAGTCGCATATCAAGACTTTTATCGTTGCTTTGCCTTGAAAGATAAACTATTCTGTTCTTAGTTTTAAAAAGCTTAATCGGCGCATAGATAATGCGAAGAAAAAATTTCAGTATTTCAATTAACAATACTTTCATATATATCACTTCTTTAAATTACTCATAAAGAGGATATTTAGCGCAAATCTCGGCAACGCCGTTTGTGATATAATCCTTATTATTATCAAAATCAATAACTGCAAGAGTGATATATTCTGCAATCTTGTCCATATCGTCTGTATTAAGACCTCTTGTTGTAGCGGCAGGAGTACCGATACGAACACCTGAGGTAACAAACGGTGAAAGAGGCTCATTAGGAACGGTATTCTTGTTAAGCGTAATATGAACCTCGTCAAGTCTGTTTTCAAGTTCCTTGCCGGTTACATTAGTTCCACGAAGGTCAAGAAGGCAAAGGTGGTTATCTGTACCGCCTGAAACAAGCTTCATACCTCTCTTGATAAGTCCGTTTGCAAGAGCCTTTGCATTTTCAACTACTCTCTTTTGATATTCGTTAAATTCAGGCTTAAGAGCCTCGCCGAAGCAAACTGCCTTACCTGCGATAACGTGCATAAGAGGGCCGCCCTGAGTACCCGGAAATACGGCAGAATTAAGCTTTTTAATAAGGTATTCATTATTGCAAAGAATAAGACCGCCACGTGGACCTCTTAAAGTTTTATGAGTGGTAGTTGTTACAACATCGGCATAAGGAACAGGAGATTGATGAAGACCTGCTGCAACAAGACCTGCGATATGAGCCATATCAACCATAAACATAGCGCCGTTTGCATGTGCAATGTCAGCCATAGTCTTAAAATCAATTTCTCTCGGATAAGCAGAAGCGCCTGCGACAACAAGCTTAGGCTTAACCTTATTAACCTGCTTAGCAAATTCCTTATAATCAATAAAGCCGTTTTCATCAACACCGTAAGGAACAAAGTTAAAATATTTACCGCTGATGTTGGCAGGTGAGCCGTGAGTAAGATGACCGCCGTTATCAAGGCTCATACCCATAACGGTATCACCCGGTTTAAGAAGAGCGAGATAAACTGCGGTATTAGCCTGTGCACCGGAATGAGGCTGAACATTAGCATAGTTGCATTTGAAAAGTTCACAAGCTCTTTTAATAGCAATAGTTTCAACAATATCAACATACTGGCAGCCGCCGTAGTAACGTTTGCCCGGTAATCCCTCGGCATACTTATTTGTAAGCACGCTGCCCATTGCAGCCATAACCTGAGGTGACACAAGGTTTTCGGAAGCAATAAGTTCAATGTTATCACGCTGACGTTTAAGTTCTAAAGCCATTGCGTCTGCAACTTCCTTATCCGTTTCGGCAACTTTGCCAATTGAATCATAATAATCTGAATACATATATAATCCTCCTGAATGATTATGCAAATTTATATAATTATACATATCTATAATATCATATAACAAGTAAATATACAACAACAAATTAAAAAAGTGTAAAAATATTATACTTGATATATATATAATAATGTGGTAATATATTTAAGTTAAAAATTAATGAATTTCACATATAGGAGTTGAGAAAATGAGCGGTCATAACAAATGGAGCACCATTAAAAGAAAAAAGGGTGCAAATGACGCAGCAAGAGCAAAGGTTTTCACAAAAATAGGCAGAGAACTTGCCGTAGCAGTTAAAAACGGCGGTCCTGACCCTAACAACAACGCTAAGCTTCGTGATGTTATTGCAAAGGCAAAGCAAAACAACGTTCCTAACGATAACATTGACAGAATGTTAAAAAAAGCTGCAGGCGAAAGTGACAGCACTAATTTTGAAGAAATCGTTTACGAGGGTTACGGCCCAAGCGGTATCGCAGTTGTAGTTGAAGCACTTACAGATAACAGAAACAGAACTGCATCTGAAGTAAGGCATTACTTTGACAAAGCAGGCGGAAATATGGGCACACCGGGTTCTGTTACATTTATGTTTGACAGGCAGGGCGTCATTGTTATTGAAAAAGAAGATGTTGATGAGGATCAGCTTATGGAGGACGCACTTGAGGCAGGCGCTTCCGACTTCCTTACAGATGAAGAAGATATTTTCGAGATTAGAACAGAGCCGAATGACGTTGGCGCTATCCGTGATGAGCTTGAGGGCAAGGGATATCACATTATTTCAAGCGAAGCTGCTTATATTCCTCAAACTTATACAAGGCTTGAATCTGAAGATGATATGAAAAATATGGCAAGAATGATTGATATGTTTGAGGAAAACGACGACGTTCAAAACATTTGGCATAACTGGGAGAATGAGGACGAATACGAAGGCTGATTTTTGAACTTCGATAAATAATTAAGGAGAACTGTTTAATTCAGTTTTCCTTTTTCTTTTGCATATTTTAATAATATATCTTTTTCATTTTCAAGTTTGCCGTCAATTACCATTTCCAAAACAGCAGAGAGAATATCCCCTATCTCCTTACCCTTAAAGCCGAGATTTATCAAATCAAAGCCGTTAATTTTTAAATCCTTAACACTATAAGGCTCGGCATTTGCGATAATTTCATCAACAAGCGACTCGGTAGTAACAAGATTTTGCAATTCCTCCCCTGTCATTTTGGGATTTTGACCGAGTTTATCGGCACGCTTAACCTCAATTAAGTCACGTACACCCTGCTCGCCCAAACGGTTGAGCCATTTTTTTATATTTTTCTTTTTTGTTCCTATATGGATATCGTGGATTGGGATAATAAGCATTACCCTATCGTAAAGTTCATTTGAAATTTTAAAGCGTTTTAAAATCGGTGCGGCAAGGTCTGCGCTGATTTTTTGATGCCCCTTAAAGTGGTCAACTCCGTTATAATCCGTAGTTTTTGCAAGGGGTTTGCCGATATCGTGAAGAAGCATAGTAAGCCTAAGCGAAAGCAATCTCGGCGATTGCTCAACTGTTTTGGCAGTATGAGTATAAACGTCAAAAATATGCCAAACAGTATTTTGCCCGCAGGTAAAAATCGGTACAAGTTCGGGAATTATCACGCCCATAATTTCTTTATACTCGGTTAAAACATCAAAAACATTATCGCCCAAAAGAAGTTTTGAAAGTTCAGTAAAAATTCTTTCAGCCGATACATTTTTTAAAAGTTCTTTATTTCTAAACAATGCGGCTTTGGTGTTTTCCTCAATTTCAAAGCCGAGAGTTGAGGAAAAGCGAATGGCACGCATAATGCGGAGCGCATCCTCTTTAAATCTTCTATCAGGATCGCCGACAGCCTTAATTATTTTATTTTCTATATCATCTCTGCCGCCGAAAAGGTCAACGATTTCATCTTTATTAGGGTTATATGCAATTGCATTTATCGTAAAATCACGGCGTGACAAATCCTCGTCAATATTGCTTACAAAGCTGACATTTTCGGGGTGGCGGTTATCGATATACTCACCGTCTGTTCGATAAGTGGTGATTTCAAAATTATCGCTATCGAAAACAGCAGTAACTGTGCCGTGTTTAAGCCCCGTTTCAATATATTTGATATTATTTTCAGCAAGTATTTTTTCAAGGTCACCGGGCTTTGCAGAAGTGGTTATATCAATATCGTCGCACTTTCTTTTCATAAAAAAGTCCCTGACACAGCCGCCTACCTGATAAGCCTCAAAGCCTGCATTTTCAATTGTTTCAATCAAGTAATTTGCTTTTTCAAAAATTGTCATATTGCACCCAAACAAAAAAATTATATAAATATTTTAGCACAAACAAAGCAATAATACAATTATGAAAAATTTTTACACTTATTTAATTGTTGCGCTGACGGGCGGAGCTGGATATTGCCTTATTGAAATACTCTACCGTGGCAGAACGCACTACTCAATGTTTTTCGCCGGTGCAATAGTATTATCATCATTTTATTATATAAATCAAAAATACGAAATGAGTTTTTGGCTCAAATGCTTGGTAGGAATGTTGATTATAACAGGGGTTGAACTGCTGTTTGGATTGATATTTAATATCATACTAAAGGAGCACGTTTGGGATTATTCAGGTGTTCCGCTAAACTTTTTAGGTCAGGTCTGCGTACCGTTTTCATTTTTATGGTTTGCCCTCTCCGGCGTGGCATTTAAGGTAATTGATACGGTGCAAGAGAGTATTGGGGTATAAAAAATAAGGCGACCAATGGTCGCCCCTACGATGTCGAAAAAATTCCGTGTTTAACAAAACACATTAAACAAAAAACAAGCACAACCGATTGGTTGTGCTTGTTTCATTAAAGGTAAATTGTAAGGTTAAATTACTTGAGTTCAACCTTTGCGCCAGCCTCTTCGAGCTTAGCCTTGAGAGCTTCAGCGTCAGCAGTTGGAACTGCTTCCTTAACAGCCTTAGGAGCGTTATCAACGATTTCCTTAGCTTCCTTAAGGCCAAGACCTGTTGCTTCACGAACAGCCTTGATAACCTGAATCTTGTTTGCGCCTACTTCTGCAAGTACTACGTCAAACTCTGTCTTTTCGTCAGCTGCTGCTGCGCCACCCTCTGCAGGTGCTGCTACTGCTACTGCTGCTGCTGCAGCGCTTACGCCGAATTCTTCTTCTACTGCTGATACGAGCTCTGAAAGCTCAAGAACTGTAAGAGTTTTAAGCTCTTCAACAATTGCTGTAACTTTTTCTGATGCCATTTTATTTTCCTCCGATTAAAGATTAATTTTAATTAAAATAGTTTTGATTTAATTATTCAGCTGTTTCTTCAGCCGGTGCTTCTGCAGGAGCTTCTGCTTCTTCTGCAGGTGCATCTTCCTTAGCTGCAGGCTCACAAGCCTCAACGCCACCCTTATCAACAATAGCCTGTACTCCACGAGCAAAAGCTGCGATAGGTGCATTGAATACGCTGCAAACTGTAGCAAGGAGAACTTCTCTTGATGGAAGCTTAGCAAGAGCCATAAGCTTATCCATAGAGATTACTTCGCCGTCAAGATAACCGCTCTTAAGTGAGAAGTTGTCGTGTGAATCAGCGAACTTTTGAAGAATACGTGCTGATGCTACATAATCATCAGCCGATGTTGCGATTGCTGTAGTACCTTCGAGAACATCTTCGAGACCTGCAAGACCTGCATCCTCAACTGCTCTGCCGAGGATTGTATTCTTAACTACTGTGTAATCAACACCTGCTTCACGAAGCTCCTTACGAAGCTTTGTGTCGTCTTCTACGTTGATACCCTTGTAGTCAACTACAACGCCGGCACAAGAATTTTTAATTCTCTCTGAAAGGTCAGCAACCATTTGCTTTTTTCTTTCAAGAACTGCTGTACTTGGCATTTAATTTACCTCCATTAATATTTGCCGTAAAAAATACGGACTTGAAGGCTGTTTAGCTATAACAAAAAAGTGCACTCCGAGAACCTCGGAATGCACGTAAAACATCAAAATAACATAATGCTACTTGAATGTCCATTCCTCGGCAGGCGAAAACTTACGCCGTATCGGCACCTGCTGTCTTTGGCTGAACAGCTATTGTATTTTAACACAAGGATTGCTCCTTGTCAATACCTAAAATTACTCAGCACTTGCAACTGTGCCAACCTTGTTTGGGTTAATCTTAACACCAGGGCCCATTGTTGAAGCAACAGCTACTGACTTAATGTACTGACCCTTTGATGAAGCAGGCTTAGCCTTGATGATAGCGTCAAGAAGAGCATTGAAGTTTTCAAGAAGCTTATCAGTACCGAATGAAGCCTTGCCGATTGGGCAGTGAATAATGTTTGTTTTATCAAGACGGTATTCAATCTTACCTGCCTTAGCCTCCTGAACAGCCTTAGCTACGTCCATAGTAACTGTGCCTGCCTTAGGTGACGGCATAAGACCACGAGGACCGAGGACCTTACCTAAACGACCAACGAAGCCCATCATATCAGGTGATGCGATAGCAACGTCGAAATCCATCCAGCCGCCCTGAATCTTTTGAACAAGGTCAGCATCGCCAACAACGTCAGCGCCTGCTTCTGTAGCAGCCTTAGCAAGGTCGCCCTTAGCGAAAACAGCAACCTTAACGTCCTTACCTGTACCGTTAGGAAGAATAACAGCGCCACGAACCTGCTGATCAGCGTGACGTGAGTCAACGCCTAAACGAATATGAACTTCAACAGTTTCGTCAAACTTAGCTGTAGCTGTCTTTACTGTGAGGTCAAGAGCCTCTTTTGAATCATATAAATTTGAACGGTCAATAAGCTTTGCACCGTCTGTATATTTCTTTCCGTGTTTCATAATTAAATTACCTCCAGTGGTTAAATCGGATACTTCCTCCCACAAGGGAATTAGTCTTCTACTACTATACCCATGCTGCGTGCAGTGCCTGCAATCATTGACATTGCTGATTCAAGATTTGCTGCATTAAGGTCAGGCATCTTTGTTTCAGCGATTTTCTGTACGTCAGCCTTTGAGATGGTTGCTACCTTGTTCTTGTTAGGAACACCGGAAGCCTTATCAATACCGCAAGCTTTCTTAATAAGAACAGCTGCAGGCGGTGTCTTTGTTACAAATGTAAATGAACGGTCTTCATATACTGTGATTACTACAGGGATGATAAGACCTGCGTCATTCTTAGTTCTTTCGTTGAATTCCTTTGTGAATGACATAATGTTTACGCCGTGCTGACCGAGAGCCGGACCAACAGGTGGTGCCGGAGTAGCTTTGCCGGCAGGAATCTGAAGTTTAATTAAACCTACTACCTTCTGTGCCATAATTAATTTCCTCCTAATATTGTGGTAAATGGCGAAGCCTTTGGCTTCTCCCACCATCGCTTAAACGCCACAGTGCAATCAAGCGATGATAATAAGCAGATATACTGCGAATTACTGAATTAAATAATGATTAGTCTTCCTGAACTTTTTCAAGCTGGTCAAGTTCAAATTCAACCTGATTTTCTCTGCCGAACATTGAAACTGTAACCTTAACGCTGTTGTTATCAACGTCAATCTCGTCAACAGTACCTGAGAAGCCCTCAAGAGGACCGTCAACAACATTAACAAGATCTCCTACTTCGTAGTTAACCTTAACGCTGACTCTTTCAAGAGCGTTATTTCTTACCTCTTCGTCTGTAAGCGGCTGAGGCTCACCCTCAGGACCTACAAAGCCCGTGCAGCCTCTTGTGTTACGAACAACATACCAGCTGTCATCAGTCATAATCATTTTAACGAAGACATAGCCGGGCATCAACTTTCTTTGATACTCTTTTTCTGTGCCGTCGCTTTTAAGTTCTTTTACTGTTTCGGTTGGAATAGCAACCTCAAAAATTAAGTCGTGAAGGTTACGATTTTCAACAACAGTTAAAATGTTGCTTGCAACTTTATTTTCATATCCTGAAAAAGTATGTGCAACATACCATTTTGGTTCTTCCATCAATAAGCCTCCCGAATAATTATTTAAGCATTAAGTACATAGTAATTATTCAGCAGCTTTTGTTGTTTCGGCTGTGGTAGCCTTATCAAGAGCAGCAGCTGTTGTACTTTTACCCTGCTGAGAAGCCGATGTCGTAGTTGTAGTTTCGGCAAGGTTCTTGATACCCTTCATTCCAAGAGAAAGAAGCGAGTCAACACCGTAAATAGCCAAGCCTGCAATAATAACTACAACAAGAACAACAATGGTGTTTTTAAGGACGTCCTTTGCAGGTGCCCAAACAACCTTTTTGCCCTCTGCCTTAACACTTTTGAAGAATGACGCAATGGATTTAAAAGGATTTTTCTTTGACTTCTTCTTGTCCTTAGACTTAGCGGCTTTTGCTGTCTTTTCAGATTTAGCGTCAGCCTTAGTTGAAGTCTTCTTTTCTTCAGCCATTCGGTCTTCCTCCAATCACTTTGTCTCTCTGTGGAGAGTGTGTTTCTTACAGAATGGACAATACTTGTTCATTTCCAACCTGTCAGGTGTGTTTTTCTTGTTTTTCATTGTGTTGTAATTGCGCTGTTTGCATTCAGTGCAAGCTAAGGTAATCTTAACTCTCATAAAATAGCACCTCCATTAATATTTCGATAAAATAATCTCCCTCGTTCGCCACGCAAAGCGAAGCAGGCAAAAAAATAACGCCTATCGGCATTTCACCTACTACGAGGTAAGCACTACTATATCACAGAAAGTAAACTAAGTCAAGTATTTTCAACAAAAAGTTTGCAATTGGCGAAGTTTTATATTATTATATAACAAAATCAATGATAAGGCAATGAATAATATGACTGAAATTATAATCGGCGCAGGTGCAAGCGGTCTTGCCTGTGCAATAAGATTAAAACAGAATATGCCAAATGATGATGTTATACTTCTTGAAAGGCTTGATACGCTCGGCAAAAAAATTCTTGCCACGGGAAACGGCAGATGCAACCTTTCAAACGAGCATGCAAAGCATTATAGAGAGGTAATAAATTTCTTTAATAATATAGGACTTAAAACAAAGAGCGACAGCGAGGGCAGAATTTATCCTTATTCAAATCAAGCCGCAACCGTCAGGGATATGCTTGAGAAAGAATGTATCAGGCTTGGAGTGCAAATCATCACCGACTGCACGGTTAAAAGCGTTGACAGGGATTTAATTGTATCAACCGACTGCGGTATATTTTACGCAGACAGCGTTATTATTGCCGCCGGAGGTATGGCTCAAAGCTCCCTCGGCTCAAACGGCAGCGGATATGAGATACTGAAAAATCTCGGTCACAGGATAACACCGCTGTCCCCTGCTCTTGTTCAACTTGTATCATCAAGTAAATATCCGAGGCAGTTAAAAGGGCAAAGAGTTAAAGGAAATATGAAAATACTTCTTGACGGCGAATGTGTAAAACAAGAATACGGCGAAATTCTTTTTACAGATTACGGCTTATCCGGAATTGTGAGTATGAATTTAAGCGAAGCCGTAAGCAAAAATTTTGAATGCAAAACTCCTAAAAAATGCCATGCGGTAATTGACCTTGCAAATGATTTCAGTGAAGACGAATTACTTGAACACATTAGCAAATTCGGCTCACTTGAGGGAATACTCGGTGAAAAAGTTTCATCTCTGCTTGAAAAGCAAGCAAACGGTGACAAGAAAAAGATTTGCAAATACGCTAAAAATTGGCAATTGATTATCACCGGCACAAAGGGATATAATTTTGCACAAATTACGAGCGGCGGCGCAAACTTGACCGAATTTAATAATTTTGAATCTAAACTTATTAAAAATCTATATGCCTGCGGTGAGATATTGAATCGGCAATTTGAATGCGGCGGATATAATCTCAACTTTGCATTTTACAGCGGCATAAGCGTCGCAGACGAAATAAATAAAAAGAGGACAAACAATGATAAGAATTAACGAAATTGCATTATCGCTTGACGAGGACGAAAGCCAACTTAAAAAGAAAGCGGCTAAAATTCTTAAAATAAATGAAAAATATATAAAAAAATATACTATTTATAAAAAAAGCATTGACGCAAGAAAAAAGGACGATGTGCATTTCACATATTCGCTTGACGTAAACATCTCGCTTGACGAGGAGCAAATTGCATCAAAATGCAAATCAAACAAAGTGCAAATCGTTAAGCCGTATGTTTACGAATTGCCCGAAAACAAAAGGGTAAGCAAATTCCGTCCTGTTGTTGTAGGTTTCGGTCCGGCAGGTATGTTTGCAGGTCTTATACTTGCGCTTTCGGGCTTAAAACCTATTATTCTTGAGCGTGGCAAGGACGTCGAAGCGAGAAAGGCAGACGTTCAAAAATTTTGGCGTGAAAAGAAGCTCAATGAAGAATCGAACGTACAATTCGGTGAAGGCGGCGCGGGCACATTTTCTGACGGAAAGCTCACAACGGGAATAAAAAGTCCGTTTATCAAGAAAATACTTGAGGAACTTTACGAAGCGGGAGCACCGGAGGAAATTTTATATTCATCAAAACCGCATATCGGAACGGACAGGCTTGAAATTGTAGTTAAAAACATAAGAAAAAAGATTGAAAGTTTGGGCGGCGAAGTAAAGCTTGAGTGCAAGCTTACAAGGCTTATTGTTGCAAATAAATTTGTGCATGGAGTGACTTATGAGCACAAGGGTGAAAGCATTGACCTTGAAACAGACACGGTAATTATGGCAATAGGCCACAGTGCAAGAGATACGGTTGAAATGCTTTATAACCTCGGCGTTGACATTATGCAAAAGCCGTTTTCGGTCGGTGCAAGAATCGAGCATCCGCAAAAGCTTATTAACGAGGCTCAATACGGCAGATTTGCTAATCATCCAAAACTCGGTGCGGCTGATTACAAGCTTGCGTGCCACGGACTTCACGAGAGAGGTGCATATACATTTTGTATGTGCCCCGGCGGCACGGTCGTTGCGGCAGCAAGTGAAAAAGAATGTGTAATAGTAAACGGTATGAGTTCGCTTGCACGTGATGGAGAAAACGCAAATTCTGCGCTTCTTGTTGGCATTGAACCAAAGGATTTTCCGAGCGAGCACCCGCTTGCAGGCATTTATTATCAAAGAGAGATTGAGCACAAGGCTTATGAACTTGCAGGGGCTAATTACAATGCACCGGCTCAGCTTGTCGGCGATTTCCTAAAAGGAATTGAAAGCAAGCAACTCGGAAATGTTAAGCCTACCTGTCCTACGGGTGTTACGCTGACAAATCTTGACGAATGCTTACCGACTAAGGTATCTGCAACAATGAAAAGCGCTATAGTTGAAATGGATAAAAAGCTAAACGGCTTTAATCTCTATGATGCAGTATTGACGGCGCCTGAAACGAGGTCGTCGAGTTCTGTAAGAATTTTACGTGACGATTTGCTTCAATGCAATATCAGAGGTGTTTATCCGTGCGGCGAGGGCGCAGGCTATGCAGGCGGCATAATTTCTGCGGCGGTTGACGGAGTTAAATGTGCACATGCGGTACTTAATGACGAGCATTAATTTATTTTATATTAAAGGACATATTCATTATGAGAATGAAAAGAAAGAAAAATCTTGATGAAAGAATAGCGGCTTCAGGCGATTATCTTATCACTATGAAAAACGACTCGCTTGATTTTCAAGACGCAATAAAGGAAAATCATCTTCTTGATTTTAATAAAATATTTAAAAAGGAACAGCCTGTATATTTGGAAATAGGTTGCGGCAAGGGTCAATTCGGCAACACGTTTGCACATCAAAATCCCGACAAAAACATTCTTTGCGTTGAAAGAAACAGGAACGTGCTGATTATGGCGATTGACAAAGCAAGAGAGCTTGGGCTTGACAATATTATGTTTCTTTGCGGCACGGCGGAATATTTGCCGTCTTACATACCAAATAACAGCATTGAGGAAATTTATCTTAACTTTTCGTGCCCGTTTCCAAAAAAGAGCCACGAGGCGCACAGGCTTACAAATCCACGTTTTCTTGAAATATACAAGCCTATGCTCAAAAACGGCGGTGCAATATGCCAAAAGACAGACAATATGCACTTTTTTGAATATTCAATCGAAAGCTTTTCAAAATGCGGCTTCAAGCTTTCAAATATTTCGCTTGATTTGCATAAGAGCGGTTTTGAGGGAAATATCGAAACGGAATATGAACAGAAGTTTTCATCACAAGGCTTCCCTATTTACAGATTGGAAGCAAGGTTATAACAAAACGCAATATATTATCAAATGCCTAACTGAAAATAATTCAGTTAGGTCAGCGTGTAGAAAAAATCAAATTACAAATTTCTACACGCTGTCAGACTTCGAGAAAGTGAGATAAATTTCGTATTTTGCAAGCGGGTGCTGTACGTTGGTACTGCCCCCGAGCAAAAGACGGAAAGTGCCAAAAAGTGGCTTGAACACTACGTTCAAGCCACTTTTTCAAATTGTAATTTATTAAAATACTTTCGGCAGGAGCAAATCTGCGATTCGGCAAACCCTTTTGTCACTTCGTGACATTTCCCCTGTAAGGGGAATCTCCCTTGCCCTACGTTACGTCGAAAGAAATTCCGTGTTTGAATGAATTTCTTTGAAATTCATAATAAACACTTCGTTACTTTCTCCTTTTCCCCACCAAATTTTCAATTTGTCGGGGACCCCGAATGGAATTTCGTTTTATAGCACGGCACGGTTTAGCCACTTTATCGACAGTCTGGCCTAACTGAAAATAATTCGGTTAGGTATTTTTTTATGCTTGACAAATACGGTCTATTGTTGTAGACTATAGATGAGGTCGATACTTGTAGACCAAAGGAGTGACAATGAAATGAATTTAAAAATGTGTGAAAGCGATTATAAATTTATGAGCATCATTTGGAATAATGAACCGGTTCGTTCGGGCAGGCTTGTTGAGCTTTGCGCCGAGAAGCTTAATTGGAAAAAATCCACAACGTACACCACGCTCAAAAAAGTATGTGAAAAAGGATATGCAAAAAATGAGAATAGCGTTGTTTCTTCAACAGTAAAAAAAAGCGAGGTGCAGGAGTTTGAAAGCAGGCACGTTATCGACGAAGCATTTTCAGGCTCACTCCCCAATTTTTTAACGGCGTTTTTTTCAGGCAAAAAAATCAGTAGTAAGGAAGCAGAGGAATTAAAAAAATTGATTGACGATTATAAGGAATAGGTGAAAAGAATATGAGCAACTTATTTTATACTGTTTTAAATATGAGCATTACCTCATCAATAATCATTGCTTTAGTAATTATCATAAGGCTTTTCTTTAAAAATCTGCCTAAAAAATACAGCTATATTCTTTGGAGCGTAGTAGGATTTAGGCTTTGTGTGCCGTACTCATTTAAATCAATCATAAGCCTTTTTAATATCGGCAGTGCAATAAACAGCAATCCGATTAAAACAGATAATAACAAGCTAAGCTATGTTGATAAAGCAAGCATAATACCGCAGAGTATCAGCAGTTCGTCATCCACTTCAAATACAGATACAATTACCCTATCAAACGCCTTACCTTATATTTGGCTTGGGATTGTATTAATTATTTTAACTGTCAGCATTATTAAATATTTAAAATGCAAATATATGCTTAAAGACGGTGAAAAATTCAGCGATAATATTTATTATTGCGATAAAATAAGCACACCTTTTATATTCGGTATTACAGCACCAAAAATTTATATACCAAAGGGCACCGACAGTGCTTATCTTGAGTATATAATCGCTCACGAAAAATACCATTTAAAGCGAAAAGACTATATTATTAAAGCGTTTGCATACCTGCTTTTGTGTATTCACTTTTTCAATCCGCTTTGCTATGTTGCATTTAGGCTTATGAACAAGGATATGGAAATGAGCTGCGACGAAAAGGTTATTGAATCGTTCAAAAGCATAAAAAGAGAATACTCCACTGCCCTGCTCGGTTTTGCAACAAATAATTATAAAGCTTCCCCGAGTCCGTTATGCTTTATTGAAAATGATGCCAAAAGCAGAATAAAAAACATTCTCAAATTCAAAAAGCCTAAAAAGGCAGTCAGCATTATTTCAATAATACTTTGCCTTACTGTTTTGAGTGCCTGCGTTTCAAACCCTGTTGACGTAAAAAAGCAGACTGATAAAATAAGCATAAATACAAATATATCTTCAACGCAAAGCAGCAGTTTCAGTGATGATTATATTTTAGGAAAAGTGATTTTTTCAAGTCCTATACTTTCAAGCATACTGATTGACGGCGGCAACACAACAATCAAATTTGACGGCAAAAAGCTAATCAGAAGCAATGATGCAGAGCAAACCGAATACAGCGACAAAGTTGAAGAGTTGGAATATACCAAAAAGCAATTTTCAGAAAAATATTCCAATAAAGACGATACGCTCACACCTGTTATTGACAAAAAATATTTTAAAAACACAAAGCTTATTAAAGAAGTAAAATACTATAACGATGAAAGTTTTGTTTCCATAATATACTTTGATAATAAGCCTGCTTTATACGGCTCAGACGGAATCAGAATTTATGAGATTATGCCAAATTCAAAAGGCTTTGGAAGTGCGGTATCAAACGAAATTTTGAAACACACGTTGCAAAATTCTGATTACGAAAAATACAAAAGTGAGGCACATTATATTTACCAAAAGGAATACACAGGCGATGACACAATCAGCGTATATTTAAACTTTTATGCCGCAACTTATTCAACAAGGTTCGGCTATGTAAAGGATGAAAGTGCTTTGATGAGTAACGCAAAAATTGATTTAAAGCTTAACGATAATTCCGACTACAGCGTTGTTAAATTTACTGTGCCGCAGGACGGAAGTGAATACAATAAGAGCATAAAAGAAATGTTTTCAAATGACGTATACGCCTATTATTTTGGCGACAATGCCAATAACAATGATAGCATATCAAAAGAATTGATAATTCAAGCAATAAAAAGCTTAGTTAAAAGCAATAAAGATATTGACATTAACAAATCAATTGAAACGCTGATTAAAAGAATAGGAAATATCAATTTGATTGATAATGACTATAACGAATACTTCAACCTTCTTATTGACTATGACGAATACACCGTTCGCTACACATTCAATAAATACAAAAACGGAAAGCTTGGCGAGCCGGAGGGCAAAATACTTCAAAGCGCATTTTCAAAAATTGCAGAAGATGAATACGTTAAAGCAAGTGCAAACACAGGCAAGGAATACTTTGACGCTTTTGATAAACACGCAAGGGATTTAAAAAAGCAAAACAAACTTGATTATGATTTTAAATTGCTATATCCTTACACATACTTATATTTAACCGAATATGCAAAATAAACTTTTGAATTACAACACATAAAAAAGAAGAAAGACATTCAAAATTCAGAATGTCTTTCTTCTTTTTATTTAAACACAATTTTAACTGCGTTCTTTTTATTATATTTTTCAAGTTCGTCCTTTAATTGAGCAAGTTCATCTTGATTAATTTCCTGCTTATCCTCAGGATAATCCCAATTAGAAAAAGGATTTTTCTTAGTACAAAGCATATTGCCGCCGTCAAGCACCCAAGGAAGTGCAAGAATTTTTCTTTTATTTTTCACATAAAAGAGAACACCTGTACTGCCCTTAGATACATTTTTAAAATACACAAGCCCTTTAGCCTCTTTCATAATAAGCCTAATCTGCTGGTCAGGCTCAAGATTTATAAACTGCCTGCGATTGATAAGCGGAAAAACAATTATGCCAAGCACAAGGATAACAACAACGAGAATTATTATTTGATTAACTGTCATTTTTGAATACCTATTGTTATGATTTCAAACGGTTTATATTCAAGCGTATCTACAGCCTCTCCGATAACATTTTCAAGCATATCGAGAAGCTTAACAGACTTAGAAAGCTTAATTTTGCCACGCTTGCCGTCCTGTTCACTCAAACGAATAACCGTCATTGAGCCATCCTCGCTGTCCTTCATAGCCTGCAAATAAAGAGGTTCAAAAGTATCGCCGTTATATGATACGTCGGATTTTACAAGTTGCTCGTTAAACTGAAATGCAAGTTTATTAACGCCTGCCTCAACAGCACCGTTTTCGTGAGGATAAATCATATAGCTAAAATTATGATGGCCCATATCCGATGTTACGTCAGGGCGAATAGTTGCACGAAGAAGCGAAAGCGACATAGTATTTTCATCAAATCCTATACCGTACTTGCCGTCATTGATAAGTGCAACACCGCCGTCGGTTTCAGAAAGGTCAGCCCATTTGTGGTGACATGTTTCAAACCTTGCCTGCTGCCATGTAGTATTTTTATGAGTGTCACGCTCAATAAAACCTGCCGAGGTGTCGCAAAGTGCCTTGCGTGTAAGAACATTACAAGAAAATTCTGCCTTTGCAAGCTTATGTTTTTCGTTCCAATCTACTATATTTTCAACCTCTATGCCACGGCTTCTTCTAAAGAATCTTATAAGCATAGTCCACGTTGATTTATCGGTTGAAAGAACGGTTTTAAACGTTGCACATTCACCGTCAAGTTCACAAAGAGATAGCTTTTCACTCACTTTAATTTCAATCTGTTTATCCTTATAGTTAGGAAGAATATCCCAAGCATCATAATTACCCGGGCAGTCTGTATAAATCTTAAGTTTGTTGAAATTGCCGTCAACCCACTGCCTATCCTGCTTTTTATCAACAAGAGAAGCAATAGAGCCGTCGTCATTAAGCACGGCTTTATAAAACGGAGTTTCTATATTATTGCCGTTGCAGTTAAGCCATTCGTCATTAAACTTAGTTGCACGAAGTGACGCTGAGGAAAGCGCAGGAATATTAGGAATAATCCAATTACCTTTAACGCCGTAGCGAGTAGCCGTACCCTTTTTGTTAGGAACAAAGGTCAATGCGTCACGTTTGAAATTAAGAGTGTTGAAATATTTTGAGCCTGTACCGATAAGTGAATCGACAGTCTTTTCAATCTCGGCATAGTCTTTCATTGCGTCCTCATAAACCGGGTGAATATGAGAACCGGGAAGAATATCGTGAAACTGATTGATAAGAAGCTTTTTATAAGCATTTGTTATAGTTTTTTTGTTATCCTCGCCACGTAAAACAGAAAGAATTTCAGCGTCACGCAGTTTATATTCAAGACGTCTGTTAGCACGTTTCATATTTGACTTGGTTGTAAACGTACCCCTGTGCATTTCAAGATAAAGTTCGCCGTCCCAAGTCTGCAAACTATCATTGTTTTTGAGATTTTTTTCAAGAAATTCCTGACCGCCCATATGCTCGCACTTCGGCATAATTGAAAGCTTATCAAACCTGTGCATAAGCTCAATCATTTCTTCTGTGCAGCCCGAACCGCCGTCACCGTAGCCAAACATATTCATAGTTTGACCGCCGCTGTCCTTATCGATATAAGCCTCCCAATTTTCTTGAATTTGAGACGGCATATTCCAAGTGATAAAGTGAGTAGGCGGAACGCAAGCCAAAACAGACGTGCCGTCAATACCCTTCCAAATAAAGTTATTGTGAGGAAAACGGTTAGTATCATTCCATGTTGACATTTTGTTAGAAACAAAATAATCGACACCGCTCTTTTTAAGAATTTGCGGCAAAATCCAGCTATTGCCGAAAACATCGGGAAGCCAAGCGTTATTAACTGTTTTTCCAAACATTCTCTTATAAGTTTGCTGACCGTAAAGGCATTGACGAACAAGGCTTTCCGCTGTAGGAATATTACAATCAGGTTCAACATACATTGCGCCTACAGGCTCAAACTGACCGTTTTTAACTTTTTCTTTAAGTTCATCAAAAACGTCGGGATAATATTTTTCAAGTGTTTCATAAACATAAGGCTGAGTATGAGTATACTTGAAATCGGGATATTTATCCATAAGCCTAAGCTGAATTAAAACGGTACGAAGATTTTTCTGCACAGCGTGTATTCTGCGCCAATAATATGCAATATCAAGATGAGAATGTGCAATTAAAGCAACATCGCCGTTGCCTTTATAATTATCATTAGCAAAAACAACGTCGTCAAGATATTTTTGACATTCATCAATTCCGTCAAGTTCTTCGCTGTCGAAATCGATAAAATTCATTGCATTGTTAAGTTCTTTATTAAGAAATACACGGTAATCTTCGTTAAACAAATCGCTCTTTGCAATATCCAAAAGAAGCTCAAAATCCCATACCAGGTCCTGCACTTTATGATTAACAGTGCAAATATATGCGCCCTCAAAAATCTGACGGCAACCACGAACTGAAAGTGATTCGGGATTACGCTCGTCATCCGGCTTTGAACGGTTATAACCCATCATTTCAAAATGAAGAGTTTTAGTATCGTCAACGTAAGGAGAAAGAAGCATTCTTTCTCTGTTAGGGTCAACACCGCCGACGTATTTACCGTTTACCTTAACGCAAATTTCAGCCGCAGTTTTAAGTGAAAACCAAAGTTCTTTGCCCTGAAGTTCCTTAGGAATATCAACGTCCGCCTTAATAAAAGCAGTTCCGTCGGGAGTGAAATACATATCGCCTTTGTTAAGCGGTCTGTAATCATCGCTGTAATATTCAAACTCCATTTCTGAAATTTGACGGGCATCCCTAATCATAAGATTATTTATTTCCCACTTTGAAGAATAAATATATCTTTTAAGCCAGCCAAAGCGCAAATCTGTCCATTCCTCAGGACGCATTGAACGTCTGACTACTTTAATGTGTGCCATATTTATCCCTCCCTATATATCCTGAAAATAAGGCTTTTTACGAATCGCATTAACCTTAACATTCTTTTTCAAATCTTTTTTTATCTGTTCCTCAATCCAAGACGTGCAACGATGTAAGATAAGGCATTTAGAACACTCACCCCTGAAAATGAGAGTAAGCTCATCACCGTCAAGACCGACAAATTCAACCCAGCCGCCGTCGCCCTGAAGTTTCGGTTGCAAAACAGTTTCAACATAATTTTTAATTTTTTCCATATTGAACTCCGAAATTACGCATTTATAATATTTTTAATTTTTTCTCTTATAGTATCAAGACGCTTTGCCGCATTTTCCTTAGACGGGTCAACAATTGAATAATAAACCTTAATCTTAGGCTCTGTACCCGAAGGACGAACAGCAAGCCATGAGCCGTCATTCCATATATATTTAAGTACATTTTCCTTAGGCAAATCACGAATACCGCCTGAAAAATCAACGACTTCTTTAATGCCGTCAAAAAGAGAAATGCCCTTACTTCTGAATTCAGTCATAAGGCTTTGAATTTTTTCTGCTCCGTCTTTTCCTTTCAATACGAATGAATCAAGGAAATCAAGATAATAGCCGTATTCATCATAAATCTCATTAAGCCCGTCGACGAGAGTTTTGCCCCGGTTTTTATACCACGCTGCCATTTGACAAATAAGCATTGAAGAAACAACGGCGTCCTTGTCCCTTGCGTGGGTGCCTACGAGATAGCCATAGGATTCCTCATAGCCGATAACAAATTCCTGCTTGCCGGACTCTTCATACTTATTAATCTTATCGCCGATATATTTAAATCCTGTAAGCGTTTCTTCAATTTTAAGCCCAAACTTTCTGCCTATATTAGCGCCAAGTTCGCTTGTAACAATTGTTTTAACAAGTGTTGACTTTTCATTTAAAGTATCCTTTTTCATGGTAAGGACGAAATTAACAAGAAGCGCACCTGTTTGGTTGCCTGTAAAGAGTTTATAATCGTCACCGTCTTTAACGGCAATACCTACTCTGTCGCAATCGGGGTCGGTACCTAAAACAAGGTCGGCACCGATTTTCTTAGCCTTTTCAATGGCAATATTAAGCGCATCCTTTTCCTCAGGGTTAGGAGAACGAACGGTTGAGAAATTGCCGTCGGGAAGTTCCTGCTCCTTAACAACGGTAACGTCCAAACCTTCAAGCATTCTTCTTACAGGAATATTTCCTGTGCCGTGAAGCGGAGTATAAACTATTTTCAAATCGCTCTTTTCTTCATAAAGCGATTGCTTTTTAACCTCATTAAGAAATGCGTTAAGTTCATTTTCACCGATATAATTAATAAGTTTACTTTCCTCTAAAAAAGGAATTGATGAATAATCGGTAATATCGTTTATAAAGGCGATTGCATTTTTAGCGTCTTCGGTGCAAAATTGGCATCCCTTACTGTCATAAACTTTATAACCGTTATACTCCTTAGGGTTATGAGAAGCAGTAATCATAACGCCCGCCGTGCAGCCCAGATAATGAGTTATGAATGACAAAACGGGAACAGGTACAATCATTTCATAAATGTTAACCTTAATTCCCTGAGAAGCAAACACACCTGCAGCAGTTTTGGCAAAATATTTTGAATTGTTACGAGTATCATAAGCAATAGCAACGCTGATTTCCCCGTCATTTTTGCTTTTAAGGTAACGTGCAAGACCGAGTGTCGCTTTACCAACGGTGTAACGGTTCATCCTGTTTGAGCCTGCGCCCATTATACCTCTCAGACCGCCTGTACCAAAAGCAAGGTCTTTATAAAATCTATCCTCAATTTCCTTTTCGTCCGTAATGCTTTCAAGTTCGGCTTTTGTATCTTCATCCGCAAACGAAAGCCACTGCAAATATTTATCCTTATAAGTCATATTAACACCTCGAATAAAATTCATTATATTTATATTTTTTTATTTATTACAGATTGCGAAGAAGTAGTCAGAATTGGATTTTTAGTAAAGGGAGCTGTACATGGGTACTGCCCCTTTGCTAAAAATTCAAAGCGCCCAACGTTTTGACGCCATATCCCTTAGGATATTAAGACAAAACGTTCAAGTGCTGTTGATACGGTTATCAATAGCTTAATAATTGTACTATTGAAAATCAATATCTGATAATTACAAATATCAGGCGCAGTTATGGCTGCTTATTCACAATCTATTTAAAGTACATGTAATACTGGCATTTAATCATTCCGTTATATAGCTTACGACGCTTGTCCGCTTTTCTACCAAACTCACGTTCAAACTCCTCATCCGGAGAAATGATGCCATAGCTCCAGCCGTGCTTTGAAACGAACTTTTCACCCATAATATGATAAATATTCTTAGCTGTTTTGACATCAAGCATCCGTTCCCCATAAGGCGGATTTGTAATAAGTGTACCCTTTTCGGTGGTCGGGTTAAAATCCTTAATATCTGCCGTTTCAAGCCTCAAGAATTTATCAACCTTAATCCTCTTTGCATTAGCCATAGTAAGCTCAAGAGCATGAAAATCAATATCCGAGCCGAAAGCAACAAAATCCGTATCGGTTTTAATAATATCGTGGCAACGCTCTCTTTCCTGCATCCAAGCCTTTTCAGGAATAAATCCCCAGCGGTCGCACTCAAAATTACGGTTAATTCCCGGTGCGATATTATGAGCCAACATAGCGCCTTCAATCAAGATAGTTCCGCTTCCGCAGCAAGGATCATACATTGTATGATAATGCCTAAGCCTCGAAAGAGAGCAAAGTGCGGCGGCAAGAGTTTCTCTTATCGGTGCGTCATTAGCTTCAGGGCGATATCCTCTTTTATGAAGTCCCCTTCCGGTAGTATCAAGCATAATTGTAACTTCGTTTTTCATAATAGAAAACTGAATTTGATGAACAGGACCGGTTTCCTCAAACCAAGATATGCCATAATCCTCTTTAAGCGACTCAACTACTGCTTTTTTTATTATCTTTTGGCAATCGGGAACGGAATGAAGAGTTGAATTAATGCTGTAACCCTTAACGGGAAATGTATCGCTTGAGCCGATAAATTCCGACCAAGGAAGCGATTTCACCGATTGAAAAAGCTCTTCAAACGTTTCAGCCTTAAACCTATCAAGAACAATAAGAATTCTTTCTGCAAAGCGGCTGTTAATATTAGCTCTTGCAAGCATAGCCTCATCGCCCTCAAAAAAGACACGTCCGTTTTCGGCTGATACGTTTTCAGCCTCCATAAATTTAAGTTCATCTGCAACCAAGCCTTCTAAACCTAAAAGGCAAGGCGCTGTCATTAATAAATGCATAATTTTTTTCCTTACTCTATAACAAAAATAAGGGTGTAAAAATACACCCTTAAAATGAATTTTACTCACCTGATGAAATATCGTAAAAAACGATTTCGTCACTTTTAACGTAACCCTTTTCCCTCGCTTTTTTCTCGATATAATCGTCTTTATCCTCATTATCAAGCACAGCCTGAAGCTCCTTGTTTTCCTCCTGCTGCGCATCATATTTGGCGCTTATTTCAGCCTTTTGCTTTTCAAGCCTGCTGATGTCTGCATTTTGATTAACAACGCTGATAGAAAAAAATGCAAAAACACCGACAAGTAATAAACCGACAAGAATTTTGCCGACGCTGTATTTGCCGATATATAGCTTTTTAGACTTGCTCTTGCTTTCCTTTGCCAAATTCGTCACCTTCATATTTTTTACGGTTAGGTTTTTTAATGATTTCTTTAATATTATAATATAACATCCTCGGCAATTGCAACACTTTTTTAAAATTTTCTAATGATTTTTTTACTTTTTTTAACCGAATTTTAACCTTTTTGGCAATTCTTTTTTCAAGCGGCAAAGAAATCTTGCCCATGCTTATAATATAGAATGTAAATCCGACAAAAATAAATGCAAGAAAAATGCCCTTTATTGCACCGTCATTAAAGATTAAAAGATATGAAAATGAAACAAAGGACGTTATAAGCCAAAAAAGCAAATCAAAAAAGAGTGAGCCGCCGAAGGAAAGGCGAAAAAAGCGCATTAAATCATACAAAAAGCCAAGCCCGGTACCGACAAAAAATGCATAAAAAAGTGCCTCAATCACCGAAAAGCCTCTTTAAAAGTGAGGTGGAGGAAAACTTTTCGCTGTAAAGAAGCGAAGTAACCTTTCCGCTGACGCTGACAGTTCCCGCCTCCAAATTAAGCTCCTCAATATGCAAAAGTTCGCCCTTAATCGTAAGCTCACCGCAAGGTGAAATCGCATTAATTTCCTCCTCGTTAAATGAGTCTACGTCACTTATTCCGGTTAAAGTTAAATGCTCCCTGTTTTCAAGAGTGAGCAAATGGTTCATATCAACGTTATTATCCATAAAATCACCTAAATAATTTTATGCAAATGATGATATAAATATAACAAAAGAAAAGCAGTACGCTCCTTATAGCACCTCGTACATTTTGGCAGCGTCCTCTTTAAGAGCGTGCTCATTAATTGCAAGCACCTTATATGAATTTTCTCTTGCGCCGAGAGTGATTTTGATTGTATCGCCCACTTTAACGTCGTACGAAGCACGGGCAACCTTACCGTTTACCTCAACCTTACCTGCATCGCAAGCTTCGTTTGCAACAGTTCTGCGTTTAATTATTCTTGAAACTTTTAAATATTTATCTAATCTCATAATTCACCTTAAAAAAATAGGGTGTCTTTTCAGACACCCAAAAAAATCAACAAAATTACTTTACAGCATCCTTAAGAGCTGAGCCTGCCTTGAATGCAGGAACCTTTGACTCAGGAATTTCAATTGTTTCCTTTGTACGTGGGTTAAGACCTGTACGAGCTGCACGAGTCTTTACTGAGAAAGTACCGAAACCAATAAGAGAAACCTTATCACCCTCAGCAAGAGCATCCTTAACTGAATCGAAAACAGCGTTTACTGCTGCTTCTGCGTCCTTCTTTGAAAGTTCTGCCTTTGCAGCTACTGCTGCTACAAGTTCTGTCTTGTTCATTTTAATTTCCTCCGTTTATTGCCGAATTATCGACTTTTAATATTTCTTTTGCCTTATCCCACAAGGCATCAAGCTCTTCAATAGAAGAATTATTCATATCAATGTCATTTTCATCTGCTAATTTTTCAACTATTTTAAATCGTGTTATAAACTTATCCGTAGAAGCCTTTAAAGCCTCCTCACTGTCAACACCGATAAAACGTGAAATATTGACGCAGGAAAAAAGAACATCGCCGAATTCATCTTCAATTTCCGCTTGATTGTTATGCGATAGCGCAATTTTCAACTCGTTAATCTCTTCATTAAGCTTTAAAAAAGCACCGTTTTGATTATCCCAATCAAAGCCTGCCTTTGCAGCTTTGGACTGAACCTTTTGGGCACGCATAAGAGCAGGAAGCTCAATAGGAATACTGTCCATCTTGCTTGAAGCGGTTTTAGTACCCTTTATGCTTGCTTTAACACTGTCCCAGCTGTCAAGTGCTTCTTTGGTATTATTTGCAACCTTGTCACCAAACACGTGAGGGTGACGAACAATGAGCTTTTTGCAAAGTTCGTCGCAAACGTCGTTAAAATCAAAATTGCCCTTTTCACTTTCCATTTCACAGTGAAGTGCAATTTGGAGGAGCACATCGCCCAATTCTTCCCTTAATCCTGATATGCTGTTTTTGTTAATCGCTTCAATAACCTCATACGTTTCCTCGATAAAATTACTTTTAATCGATACATGAGTTTGTTCACGATCCCAAGGGCATCCTCCCGGTGCTCGAAGCAATGTGATAAGCGAAATTAAATCATTGATATCATATTTATCCTTAAATTCAAAATTCACTTTAACACACCCCTTGATTAACTTGTCAACTAAGATAATACTATAAAGTTCCCAAATTTGCAAGTATTTAAGCGGATTTTTTATATTATTTAGCTGAAATTATATCACTTATACGCACACATTTAAACAAAACGAGCAAAGAAGCAGTCAAAAAAGAACATATTATGCCACAAATTGTCAAAGTGAGCAGAGAAGAAGTTTGAGTAAAAAAAGCTTCTTTAATAAATTTTACGGCAAAATAGACCGTACAGGAGCAAAAAATCGGCTTAACAAATATATCTTTCACCGCAAATGAAGCACCTGTATTTTTAGAAATAATAATCATATTCCAAATAAGAATTATCAAAAATCCCATAAAATTTGAAATGGCAACGGCCGATATATTAATTGTCATTTTAGGTATAAGAATAATGTTTGTTATCACTCTTATGCCACCCGAAACGGCAAAGGGTAAAATTGTTTTTTTAGAAAGTCCAAGTGACTGAGCACAAAATACACAGCTTGAGGCAAGACAGCACGGCAAGACTGTTACAGCAAGATAAAACAAAATATCACTGCCGAATTTTGCAATATCACCATTGGAATTGCCGTAAAAAAGCGACAATATTTCGCTTGGAAAAAGTGCAAGAACAATTCCTGAAAAGCAAGAAAGAATGCTTGTATACTTTAAAACACTGTTTATTAATAAATTGAATTTCGGCGAATCACTTTCATAAGCCGAGCTGATTGCCGGAACGGCGGTCACACCGAGCGCCATAACCATCCCCGGAATAAGATTTTTAAAATCAAGTGCAGAGGAATAAATCCCGAACACATAAGTGAAAATATCGACGTCAAAATAATTATACGCTTTTGAAAGCACAGCCTTGTCGCAAAGAGTTAAGGCGTACTGAATTGACGAGGTATCAAAAAATTGAGAAACACTTTGAACAGCCGTTGCAAAAAGAAGCGGAAGAGAAAATGCGGCAAGTTCGTTATACATTTGTCGAGTTATCGATTTATCGGGTTTCGGCATTTTATAGTGGCTGCCGACATAAAAACTGACATAAACCCACCCTGCAAAACCTCCGAGGCTGACGCCGAGCATAGAGCAAGCAGATGTTAAGGGATAAATTGCCGAAAGTGCCTGCCTTTCGTTTTCATAAGCTGTACCCAAAACCGTGCCATACTCATAATAATTTGACATAAAAAAGCCCATAGAAAAGCGAGCAAACAAAAGTCCGAACACCATTTTGAAAACCGCTTCGATAATTTGGCAGGCTGCGGTTGGTTTCATATCAATAAACCCCTCGGCAAAAGAGCGCTTACCGGCGCCAAGACAGCAGAAAAAAACACTCGGTGCAAGAGCAAAAATTGTATAAATACTCTTTGGTGACGAAGAAATAAGCTCGCTGTATGGCTTTGCACCAACAAGCATCACAAAAAGTCCTGCAAAAGCCGCAAGAAAAAACAGTTTATTTCCTGCTTTTTTCAATCCGGAAACTCTGACCTTATCGCCGCTTGCATTATATTTACTGACGAGCTTTGACATAGCGATAGGGAAAGCACCCATAGTAAGTGCATGAATAGGCAAGCAAAGATTATACGCTATTGAAAAATATCCCCTGCCTGTTGCGCCTATATAGGAAGTTAGCGGAATTTTATAAAAGGCAGAAATCATCTTAACTATTACAGTTGATACGAGAAGCAAAAAAGCACTTGAAATATACTTTTCTTTAATACTCTTTTTCAATAAAATCACCCAAAGAAAAAATAAAAGAGCAACCAAAATGATTGCTCTTTAAAATTCCTGTTAAATTTTACTCGTCGCTGTCTTTAATCTCAACATCCTTTGCTTCAACAACCTCAACTGCCTCAGCCTCAGCTTCGGGCTTGGTATTGAAATCGGTTGAAAAAGCCTCCTTGGTTTTTTTTGCCATATTAGCCATAGACTCATTAAATTCTGCCTTTGCCTTTTCAATCTCAGCAGTATAAAGTTCAATCTTTTCTTTATTATCGGCAATTGCATTTGCGCAGTCTTTAATTTCATCTTCAGAAATTTCATCGCCTATATACTTTGCATAATTAAGCTTGCCGAATTTTTCATAAAGTTTTGCAAGCTTAGCCTTAGCATCAAGAAGTTCAACCTTTTTACGGCTGATTTCAAGCCTTTCGGCACTCTTTTTACTCATATTTTCAGCAACGTCTTTAGTTTTATTAAACATTTCTTCCAGTTTTGGATTGTTGAATGCTTCATCCATTGAACCAAAAAGATCACTTAATTTTATAGCCATTATTACCACCTCGCACTCATTATATTACAATATGTAAAGTGTTGCAATACCGTTTGCTATATTTAATTATTAGTTTGCATAAAATTTTTCGATTAATTTTTTACGCTCGATAATTTCATCAAATCTGTCAATATATTCATATGGATATTTAAAGTTATATATGCGCTCAATTTTACCGGTGTCCTGATTTTTAAGCCTTGTAACGGCGCCTGCACCGACAGCGAAAACAGAATGAGTTTCATCCATCATATAAACATTATAAAGGCAATCCATATTATCCTTGCACCAGCCGACGTTTTCTAAATTGCCGACAGACTTAGACTGGCGATACATATAATAAGGATAATAGCCGCCCGACTTAAGGCAGGAATTTGAATATTCCACCATATCAAAGGTTAAAAGTTTATCTGAAATATCATAAGCATTCTCTCTTGTGACCATATAAGCTGCCGATTTCATTGCAAGAGTATGAACAGTTACACTTTCTGCCCCAAGTGATACGGCAGTGTCAACGCTGTTTTTAAATGACGAAAGTGTATCTTTTGGAAGTCCTGCAATAAGGTCCATATTAATATTATTGAAACCGCACTTTCTTGCAAGGGCAAAAGCATCAAGAGTCTGCTTAGATGTGTGACGTCTGCCGATAGAGTCCAAAACTTCATCGTTAAACGACTGCGGATTGATTGAAATTCTGCCGACACCTGCACCCTTTAATGCCATAAGCTTATCCTCAGTTACGGTATCCGGTCTGCCTGCCTCTACTGTATATTCACGAAGAGTTGACAAATCAAAATTCTTCTCTATAACGTCAAACAGCCTTGAAAGCTGCGAGGCTGAAAGAGTTGTAGGTGTTCCTCCGCCGAAATAAACGGTTTCAAGCCTTAAGCCAAGAGCCTTTGCCACCTGGCCTGTTTTTTCAAGTTCCTTGCAAAGAAGGTCAACATAAGGCTCAAGAAGCTTATGCGTTTTTTCAATAGAATGGGAAACAAAAGAGCAGTAAGCACATCTCGTTGGGCAAAACGGGATTGAAACATAAAGCGAGAAAGAATTGTGAGATGACAGGGAAATAATTTTATTTTCGTGGTGCATAACTTCAATTGCCAAATCGGTTTTTTGGGGCGTTGCAAGAAAAGTATTGATAAAATAATCTCTTGCCGCTTTTTCGCCCATTTCATCTGTAAAGCGATGCATAAGTTTAGCGGGACGAACGCCGAAAAGGATGCCCCACGGCGGTTTAAAACCTGTAAGCTCGCTCAAAACATTATAAAGCAGAACTGACATCTCAGTTTGAGCGTCCTCATTTTCTTTTAAAATATGTGTTTTAGAAATACTTTTATCAAAAAGACGGGCGCAAACAAAAAATTCATTACCCTGCGCCTTAGTTTCCACCTCAATATTATCCTTTCCATCGTCGTTAATCTTCTCCCAAGGGAAAAAGACGGTGCAAAGATTTTTCATATCATATATAAAATCGTGGTTAATTACTTTTAAAATCATAAATTATGCCCTATTCAAAAACGGATTATTTGCACGTTCAAAATCGAGTGTTGACTGACGGTCGTGACCGGGATAAACGATTAGATTTCCGTCAAGCGAAGCGATTTTTTTAAGGCTTTGCACAATTTCAAGCGGTGAACCACCGGGGAAATCAGTTCTGCCGCAGGAGCAGAAAAACATAGTATCGCCTGTAAATATTTTGCCGTCGCACACATAGCAAAAACCGCCTTTGGTATGCCCCGGAGTTGCAATAGCCTTGATTTCACTTTCACCCAAAGTGATAACGTCGCCGTCAAAAATCAAAATATCAGCCTCTGTATTATTCTGCACACCGCCGCAAAATGCCGCAAGGCTTAACTTTGACGAGGTAAGCATAGGCTCATCCTCTTTTGAAATCACAACCTTAGCGCCTGTTTTTGCTTTAACGGCTTTAACTCCGCCGATATGGTCAAAATGACCGTGAGTAAGCAAAATATATTCAAGGTTTGCTCCTTCAATGAAATTCATCATTTTATCGCTGTCCTCTGTACAATCAACAAGTGCGCTTTTATTTGTTTTTTCATCTGTAATAAGATAGCAATTATTTTCAATAGGGCCGAATGTAGCCGATTTAACACTTAGCATTATTTTAATTCCTTACTGTCTAAAATTATGGTAACCGGGCCGTCGTTTAATAAGTCGACCTTCATATCAGCGCCGAAAATTCCTTTTTTAACGGATTTTACACCTGATTTTTCAAGTTCATCAGCAACGTATTCATAAAGCGAATTTGCCTCATCAGGCGGTGCGGATTTTATAAAACTCGGCCGCCTTCCGTGTGAGCAATCTGCGCAAAGGGTAAACTGAGATACAAGAAGGATTTCGCCAAACACATCAAGAAGTGATAAATTCATTTTGCCGTTTTCATCTTCAAAAATCCTCAAAACAGGGATTTTTTTAATAAGTTTATCAGCATCCTCCTTGGTGTCACCATCCATAACGCCGAGTAAAATCATAAAACCGTTATCTATTTTACTTATTAGTTTTCCGTCAACGGTGACAGAGGAATGTTTTACTCTTTGAATTACTGCTTTCATAAATTAAAATGCCGACCTTTCTATATGATAAACGCCCTCAATTTTACGAAGTGATTTTTCGATAGAATCAAGATGTTCCTTTGAATTGACCGTAATGGTCATAGTAGTTAAGCAATTGCCCTCGCTGATAGGACGGGCATTGATAGAATGAATTTTAACGTGAGCCGTAGCCATACAAGCGGTTATATCAAGTACTACTCCGTCACGGTCGATAGCATAAACGTCGATTGTTGAACGAGCGTCAACTTTAACATTGTTATCCCAATGAGCTTTAACCCAACGTTCAGGCTCAGGGCAATTTTTTAAATCATCCGGTACGTTTACACAGTCCTTTCTGTGAATTGTAAGTCCTGTTCCACGATTGATAAAGCCGACAATTTCCTCACCGGGGATAGGAGAACAGCAGCGTGCCATTTTAATAAGGCAATTATCTATTCCCTCAACCACAACACCTGAGCTGTCCTTAGAGGTGCGAGGCTTATCAAGAGTATTAGTTGCCGCAACGGCAGGCTTAGGAGGTTCTTCCTTTTGCACTCGCCAATTGCGGTTAAATTCGTCCTTAATACCGGGCATAAGACGAGAAATCTGTATTCCGCCGTAGCCGACAGCGGCATAAAAATCGTCTATATTTGTAAAATGCTGCCTTTCCGCAATGCGGGTAACGAATTTAATATATTCCTCACTATCCTCAAAGCGGATAAAGTTTCGCCTAAGCTCACGCTCAACCTCAGCCTTACCCTGAACAATATTTTCGTCACGCTTTTCCTTTTTAAACCAAGAGCGAATTTTACTTCTTGCCTCGCCTGTTGTAACAATCTTAAGCCAATCACGGCTTGGACCTTTGCCCTGCGCATTAGAGGTCAATACCTCAACAATTTCGCCCGTTTTAACCTTATAATCAAGATGAACGATTTTGCCGTTTACCTTAGCGCCGACCATTTTATTACCGACGGCGGAATGAATTGCATAAGCAAAGTCAATAACCGTTGCTCCTTTAGGAAGCGCCTTAACATCGCCACGAGGAGTAAATACATAAACCTCATCGCTTGACAAATCGCCTTTAATTGTAGTAACAAGTTCCTCGGGAGTATCGGTTTCGTCGCCGTGCTCAATCATACGGTGAATCCACTCAAGTCGGGAGTCAATACTATCCTTGCCTCCCCTGCCGAGCTTATATTTCCAGTGAGCAGCGATACCGTATTCGGCAGTGCGATGCATATCCCATGTACGAATTTGAATTTCAAACGGAACGCCCTTATCTGAAAGCACGGTAGTGTGAAGTGACTGATACATATTAGGCTTAGGCATTGAAATATAATCCTTAAACCTGCCCGGAAGCGGTTTAAACATATCGTGAACAATGCCGAGCGCATTATAGCAGTCAATCATTGTATCAACAATAATTCTTACTGCATAGATATCAAAAATCTGTTCAAAATCCTTACCCTTGATATAAACCTTACGAAAAATTCCGTGAACTGATTTAACACGTGAGGTAATTTGAACGTGTTTCATAACAGGGGTAATCTTATCGCTTATTTGCTTTGTTATATCGGCAAGAAATTTTTCACCCTGCTCTTTTTTCATAGATAAGTTTTTTTCAATTTCCTTATATGCAATAGGGTCAAGATAATAAATTGCCAAATCCTCAAGTTCTTCCTTAATAGGACGGATACCTAAGCGGTGAGCAATGGGAGCATAAATTTCAAGCGTCTCAAGACTTTTTTCCCTTTGCTTATAAGGCGGCATATGCTGCAAAGTACGCATATTATGAAGTCTGTCGCAAAGCTTGATGATGATAACACGAACATCCTCGTTCATTGCGATAAACATTTTTCTTATATTCTCAGCCTGTACTTCTTCTCTTGTAGAAAGCGGAATTTGACCGAGTTTAGTTACACCGTCAACAAGAAGTGCAACCTCGTCGCCGAACTCCTGCTTGATATAATCAAGGTCATACTGCGTATCCTCAACCACATCGTGCAAAAGTGCACCTACAATACACTCATTGTCCATTCCAAGCTTATAAAGAATTTCAGCAACGGCTACAGGATGCATAATATAAGGCTCACCCGAACGCCTACGCTGATTTTTGTGAGCATCACGTGCAAGGTCATAAGCTTTTTTAATCACTTCACTGTCATATTGCGGATTTTTCTTTACATCTTCAAAAAATTTATTAAAGCCATCGTCATAATCATCCGTATATACACTTTGTTCCTCGTTTACCAATTATAATCTTCCCTTCAAAACCATAAGAGTATCAGTTCTCTCAAGGTTTGCTTTAGTTTTTACATCATTTAAAGTAATATTACCCTCACGCTTTATCAGCCCTGCCTCCTCAAACGCATCAAGCGCAAAAGCAAGCTGACCGTATGTAAGATAATTTGCAAGCTCAAAATATAAATCGTCAAATGTGTATTTATATCCCTTTTGGCTTTTTAAATATTTATAAACAACAGCACAAATATCCCTATTAGGATAAAGCTCTGTTTTATTTTTCTTTCCGAGTTTAAACAGGAGATAGTCATTTTTCTCACGATAATATTTATCAATATCAATCCCTGATTTTCTGAAATCAACTATTTGAGCTGAAATATAATCTTTATTTTTAAAAGTGCTTTTTGAAAGTTTCACGGCGAAATCAAGAGTATCGCCGATTTTATGCGGAAATTCGTCAAGCGTAGTCCTGAATTTAACCATACGTACGCTTTTTCCTTTTTTAGCAGCCTCTATTTTTAAATGCTTGCCGTCGCCGATAGCGGCAACGTTAGTCAATGTTAGATTATAAAGCCCTAAAACAGGCTGTGCATTATCCGTTCCGTAAGGTTCTAATTCAGCCAAATTATTAACCAAATCAAGCGTCAGATAATAAGGAGAAAGCTTGCAGTCGATTTTGAGCGTCTGAATCGGCATAACGGGATAATTATTTTTTGCAAAATCATTAATTCTTTTCCTGAATGCCGCTATATCCTTAACATTAAGCCCCATACCGGCAGCAAGAGGATGGCCGCCGAAATGAGTTAAAATATCCGAGCAGCTTGAAATCGCTTCAAAAATATTAAAACCGTCAATACTTCTTGCCGAGCCTGTTGCGTTTCCCTCGTCATCAATGCCGATAACTATTGCCGGCTTAGAATAAAGTTCCACAAGGTGGGCAGCACAAATACCGATAACACCCTTATGATAATTATGCCCTGCAACAACTATAACTCTGTCGGTTTGATAAGCCCTGTCATTAGACATAATTTCGGCAATATCCTTATCAATCTTTTCCTCAACCTCGTGGCGGTGGGTATTTTCAAGATTAAGCTGTTCAGCTTTATATTCTGCAATTTCATTGTCCTCACAAGTGAGCAAATCAACAGCAAGATTAGCCGTATCCATTCTGCCTGCCGCATTTATCCTTGGGCAAATTTGAAAAGCCACATCGGTTGCGGAAAAGTGCTCTGCTTTTGAATTGGTACTCTTTTTAAGAGCACAAATGCCGATTTTTGCATCTGTATTAATAAGTTTCAATCCTGCTTTGACTATCGCTCTGTTTTCATTTAAAAGAGGAACCATATCGCCGATTGTACCTATAGTTACATAATCCGCATAATCCTCAAGCAAATCCTCAACATCGCCGTCATACAGGGCGCACGCAAGTTTAAACGCAACACCTACTCCGGCAAAATCACGAAATTCAATTTCATTATCTTCTCTGTGAGGATTAATAACAGCCTCGGCACGTGGAAGGTTTTCACCTATTTGGTGGTGGTCGGTAACAATAAGCTGCATACCGAGAGAATAAATATATTCTGCTTCTTCAATTGATGAAATACCGTTATCAACAGTTATAATCAAATCTGTACCGTCAGCCTTAATTTTATCAATAGCTTTAAAATTCATTCCGTAGCCGTCTGTAGCTCTGTTAGGAATATAGTAGCTTACAAAGCCGCCGAGAGCGCTTAAAAAAGTATAAAGCAAAGCAGTTGAAGTAACGCCGTCGCAATCATAGTCGCCGTAAATACAAATGCTTTCTCCATCGTCAAGAGCACGATTTATGCGTTTTACCGCCTTATCCATATCCTTTAACAGATAAGGCGAAGAAAACCTGCACCCGTCGGACAAAAATTCCGAGGCTGCAAGCTCATCATCAATTCCTCTTGAAACCAGCAAGAAAGCAACAAAAGCGTCAATATTCAGTTTTTCACTCAATGCAGATGCCTTAGCCTTGTCTATTTCTGCGTTTACCCATTTTTTATATGACATTATGAATTTTTATCTACCACGTGAAATTTTTTTAAATTGCCTGCCTTTTCGGCACGCTTTCTAAGTTCCTCGTCAACGTCGTCGGGAGTTATTCCCTCATTTGCCATCATAACAAGGGTATGGTAAATAAGATCGCAAATCTCTCCGACTGTTTCGTCCTTTACTCCGTTTTTGGCGGCGATAACCATTTCCGTTGACTCTTCGCCCACCTTTTTCAGTATTTTATCAAGTCCTTTTTCAAAAAGATAGCAGGTATAACTACCCTCCTGCTGTGCTTCTTTTCTTTTAAGGATAGTTTCATAATCGTTTCTGATATAATCCATTTTTATTCTCCGTTATTTTCAAGTTTAATTTCGTTAAAAAAGCAAGAGTGATTGCCCGTGTGGCAAGCCGCACCCGTTTGTATAACCTTAACCAAAAGCGTATCATCATCGCAATCACCGTAGATTGACACAACTTTTTGAAGATGACCCGAAGTTGCGCCCTTATTCCAAAGTTCCTGCCTTGAACGTGACCAAAACCAAGTATATCCGGTTTCAAGCGTTTTTTTCATCGACTCACGGTTCATATAAGCAAGCATAAGCACCTCGTTTGTGCCCTCCTCCTGAACTATTGCAGGGATAAGCTCGCCTTTTTTAAAATATTTTTCTATATCAATCATTGCACGCCTCCACTGCCTGTTTCAAATCAAGAGTTCCCTCATAAATGCTTTTGCCGCAAATTGCACCGTAAAGATTTTTGTTTTTTAATTTACGAATATCATTTATATTTGTAACTCCGCCCGATGCGGTAATGTCGCAAGAAACGGCATTATTAATTTCAACAAGCTGTTCAAGATTAGGACCTGTCAGAGTACCGTCACGTGAAATATCAGTAAAAATTATATTTTTAACACCAACATCTTCCATTCTTTTTGCAAGGTCGGTAAAATAAACGTCACTTTTTTCAACCCAGCCCTCGGTTGCGACATATCCCGATTTTGCATCAATTCCTACTGCGATTTTGCTTTCAAATTCTTTGACTGCTTCTTTTACAAGTTCGGGATTTTTAAGTGCAACAGAGCCTAAAATAATACGTGAAATTCCATTGTTAATGTAAAAATCAATATCATTCATCGTTCTTATTCCGCCGCCGAGTTCAACCCTAAGCTCGGTTTCTTTTGCTACATTAATAAATGTTTGGGCATTGACAGGTTCTTTTTTAAGCGAGCCGTCAAGGTCAACCATATGCACCCATTTACACCCTGCCTTTAAAAAGCCGAATGCAGTTTCAACAGCGTCGCCTGCCACCTGATGAGCAGTGGAAAAATCGCCTTTAAAAAGCCTGACGGGTTTGCCGTCGATAATATCAATTGCAGGAAAAATAAGCATATTAAAGAACTCCTTTTGTTGAAAGCACTGCGCCGTTTTCATTTTGCTTTACGGCAACTTTAAGTGCGTGAGCCACAGCTTTGAATATTGCCTCAATCTTATGATGAGAATTAGTACCGTAAGGTACATCAATATGAAGCGTGATACCTGCATTCATTGCAAAGGCTCTGAAAAATTCCTCTGTCATACAGTTTTCATAATCGCCGCATTTTTCCTGCTCAAAGTTTGCGTTAAAAACAAGAAAAGGTCTGTTTGAAATATCAAGCACACAATTAGCCAAGGCCTCATCCATAGGGATTGAAAAAGAGCCATAGCGCTCAATGCCGCTCATATCGCCGAGTGCCTCTTTAAAAGCTCTTCCGAGCGCAATGCCCGTATCCTCAACCGTATGGTGAGTATCAACCTGTAAATCACCGTTGACCTTAATTTTTAAGCCAAAGCCACCGTGAACACCGAAAGCCACAAGCATATGGTCAAAAAATCCGATACCTGTTGACACCTCAACATCTCCGCCGTCAAGGCAAAGGTCAATTTTTATTTGTGTTTCCTTAGTATTTCTTTCAATTTGAGCTTTTCTCATATAAGTACCTCTAAAATATTATTCAAATCTAACCTTAATTGAATTAGCGTGCGCTGTAAGCCCCTCTGTATCTGCAAGCTTAACTATATCGTCCTTTGCCTTTTCAAGTTCATTTTCGGTATAATAAATAAACGAACTTTTCTTAACAAAGCTGTCAACCGACAGAGGTGAGAAAAATCTTGCCGTGCCGCTTGTAGGAAGAACGTGATTAGGACCTGCAAAGTAGTCACCGAGCGGTTCGGGAGAGTAATTGCCGAGGAATACGCTTCCGGCATTATCAAGCCTGCCGATATATTTAAGCGGTTCTTCAACGCACATTTCAAGATGCTCCGGTGCAAGCTCATTTGCAAAATCAATAGCCTGGTCAAGATTTTCGCAAACAATAATTTCGCCGTAATCGTTTAGCGATTTTTCTATAATTTCCTGTCTTTCAAGGAATTTAATCTGCCTGTCTATTTCTCTCGCAGTTAATCTTGCTACTTCCATTGAAGTTGTAAGTAAAATTGCAGACGCTCTTACGTCATGCTCTGCCTGACTCATAAGGTCAGCGGCAAGAAATGAAGGTTTAGCGCTTTTATCGGCAACAATAAGAATTTCGCTCGGGCCTGCAATCATATCGATATCAACAACACCGTAAAGAAGCTTCTTTGCAGTAGCAACAAAAATATTACCGGGGCCTACAATTTTATCAACCTTTGGTATTTTTTCAGTTCCGAAAGCTAAAGCGGCAACAGCCTGAGCACCGCCTACAAGAAATACCTTATCAACACCTGCAACAGCGGCAGCAGCCATAATATCAGGATTAGGATTACCGTCTTTGCCCGGAGGGGTAACCATAATAATTTCCTTAACTCCGGCAATTTTAGCAGGGATTGCGTTCATCAAAACAGATGACGGATAAGCGGCAGTACCGCCCGGAACGTAAATACCTACTCTGTGAAGTCCACGTATTCTTTGCCCCATAATAACGCCGTTTTCCTTAGTGGTGAGCCAAGACTGCTGAGCCTGGCGCAAATGAAAATCGTAAATATTATTTTTAGCCTTGATTATGGCATTTTTGAAGTCCTCGTCAACCTCATCAAGATACGAATTAAGTTCGTCCTTTTCAATCACGGTCTTTTTAGGTACCATACCGTCAAATCTGACAGTAAATTCCCTTACTGCTTCATCGCCCTGCTCTTTAACGGAATTTATGATTATAGTTACGGCTTCAACGATTTTTTCATCGGTTTGGCCCGAACGCATTTTTAGATTTTTAATCAGCTCATACTCGTTTTTGCCGTTTGCTTTTGTAATATTCATCACTTATACCTCATTTATATCAAACTTTAGATGCAAGTTCTAATTCGTTTAAAAATTCCTCAATCTCTTTTTTACGAAGTTTCATAGAAGCCATATTGACTATAACCCTTGCGGAAATCGGCATAATTGTATCAACAACCTCAAGCCCGTTTTCCTTAAGAGTTGAACCGGTTTCAACTATATCGACGATTCCGTCTGCAAGTCCCAAAAGAGGAGCAAGCTCAACACTGCCCTCAATTTTGATAATATCAACATCCATACCCTTTGATTGAAAATATGACTTTGCAACCTTAGGATATTTACTTGCAACAACCTTTCTGCGATGGCCCGAAAAGAAATCCGTCCCATTAGGGCACGCAAGAGCAAAACGGCACTTGCCGATATTAAGGTCAATAACTTCATAAAACGAACTGCCGTGTTCAACAATAGTATCCTTGCCGACAATGCCGATATCGCAAACGCCGTGTTCAACATAAGTTATAACGTCAGGCGCTTTTGAAAGCACTGCCTCAAAATCTCCGACAGGAAGAATAAGGCGTCTGCCTTTATTTTCAAGTTCGCTTGTATCAAGCCCCATTTTTTTGAAAAGTGAGATTGATGATTTTTCAAGCCTGCCTTTAGTCAGCGCTATGCGAATAGGTCTGTCAACATTAATTTCCTCTCGCATAACGTCGCAAAGCGCATTAACATTGACACCGAAGCCGACAGCCGGAGCGTCAAGCCCAAACTCGCCAATAAGGTTATCATATCTGCCGCCTGAAACGATGGTAAGACCGCTACCCTCCGCATAGCCACGAAAAATAACGCCTGTATAATAATTACTTCTGTTTACAAGACCGAGGTCAATGGTGATATTATCGCCAAGCCCCATATCGCAAAGCTTTTCATAAACGTTTCTTAAATAGTCAAGTGCTTCGTTTGATTTTTCATCACTATAAAGCTTCTTTGCTTCATCTATAACGCTTACGTCGCCGAAAAGACGTGGTAGCTTTTTAATAACATCTGCCTCACGGCTGTCATCAAATTGAGCAAGCATATCACCCAAAGCGGCATAATTTTTGCCCTCAATAAGTTTGCAGATATCAGCCTTTTGAGTAGAAGTTATATTCATTTTATTAAGAATTGATTTAAAAAATCCCGCATGGCAAAGTTCAAGTTTAAATGAGGAAACATTATTTCTCTTAAGTGCCTCATAAGCCATAGAAATAACTTCAATATCAGCATCAATACTGCCGTCGCCGATAAGCTCAATACCGCTTTGCTCCGTTTCGTCCGTTCTGCCGGCAAGGCTCTTATTGCGAACATAAACATTTTGATTATAATAAAGCCTTACGGGAAAATCCTCTTTAGAAAGGCGGGTTGCAACAAGACGTGCAATCGGTGCTGTATTATCGGGGCGAAGAACGGTTGTTCTGCCTTGAGAATCAGACAGTTTATACATTTCTTCAGCCTCAATACCAAGGTCATTTTCAGCAAAAACATCGTAAAATTCAACAGTCGGAGTCATAACCTTACGGTATTTATGTTCCTTAAACAAAGCTGAAAGGATTGCTTCAACATCTCTTCTATCGTCACATTCCTCAAATAATAAATCTCTCGTTCCCTGCGGAATAAGCTTTGAATATCTTTTCATAACAATAAATCTCCTGTCACTTTAGCGTAGTAGAGTGTTAATATGCTAACATACTACAACGTCAATGTCAAGATAAATTAATAAACATTTATATTTATTACATTAAATAACGGATTAAAAAAGCGAAATTTGGTTAGATTCAGGCATATCGCCAAGCGCACCTGCATTTTTGAGCGCCTCGCAAACACTCTTGCCAACACCTGCTCTTGCCATTAAATCGTCATAGGACAAGAAGTCACCACCGCCGTCCTCACGTGCTTTTGCAAGAGAGATAGCCGCATTTTCACCTATACCGTCAACCGCACCAAACGGAAGCCTGATTTTTCCGTCCTCAATCTTGTAAATTCTTGCATCTGATTTATAAATATCAACAGGTAAAAATTCAATACCTCTTGCAAGCATTTCAATAACGATTTGAAGAACAATATATGTACTCTCGTCTTTTGCGGTTTTATCGTTTCCCTTAAGCTTAATCTCCTCCATTTTCTTTTTAACAGCCGCCTTACCCTGAACTGCCGCAACAGCATCAATAGCACCGCCACGAACCGTAAAATAAGCGGAATAGAAATGGATTGGCTTATGTATTTTATACCATGCAAGGCGCAAAGCAGCAATAACGTAAGCCGCAGCATGAGCCTTAGGGAACATATATTTAATCTTATAGCAGGAATCAATATACCACTGTTCAACGCCTACCGCCTTCATTGCCTCCTCATAAGGCGGAAGTTCCTTAGGTGCTTTACCCTTACGGGTATATTCCATAATCTTAAAGCAATCCTTCTTTTTAAGCGGTGATTCCTTACCCGTTTCTCTTTCATACTTTTCAGCCTTATGGAGAAGATAGGTCATAATATCGTCACGGCATCCTATAACCTCGGAAATCGTGCACGTACCGTTTTGAATAAGCTCCTGAGCATTACCGAGCCAAACGTCTGTGCCGTGGGAAAGACCCGAAATCTGCAAAAGGTCGGCAAATGTTTTAGGCTGAGCCTCAAGAAGCATACCGATAACAAACGGCGTACCCATTTCAGGAATTGCAAGAGTACCTGTTTGGCAATCTATATCCTCAGGCGAAACACCGATAGGCTCGGTAGATGTGATAAGCTGATACAAAAGAGGATCTGACAAATCAACATCCATAACGGGAATACCCGTTGAATCTTCAAGATATTTATAAAGAGTAGGATTATCGTGCCCAAGCTCGTCAAGCTTCAAAAGTGTATCATGAAGTGAGTTTTTAAAGTCAAAGTGGGTTGTGTATGTACCCTTAGATTCGTCATTTGACGGATACTGAATAGGAGTGAAATCCTCAACGGTGTATTTATCTGGAACAACAACCATACCGCCAGGGTGCTGACCCGTTGTTCGCTTAATGCCCGTACAGCCGACCGTCAATCTGTCAATCTCGGCTCTCGGAGTAACGTTTTGAATACCACGCTCGTCAAGATATTTCATAACATAGCCATAAGCGGTTTTATCGGCAACTGTTGCCATAGTACCTGCTTTGAACACATATTCCTTACCAAAAAGTTCCTCTGTAAATCTGTGAGAACGGGACTGATACTCGCCGGAAAAGTTAAGGTCAATATCAGGCTCCTTATCGCCGTCAAAGCCAAGGAAGGTTTCAAATGGAATCTCGTGGCCGTCACGCTTCATAGGAGTGCCGCAATTAGGGCAATTCTTGGAAGGGAGGTCAAAACCCGAACCGTATTCGCCGTTTAAGAAAAATTCGCTGTGCTTACATTTTTTGCAATAATAATGGGGTGCAAGCGGATTAACCTCTGATATACCGCCGAAGTGAGCAGCAAGCGACGAGCCGACAGAACCTCTTGAACCGACTAAGTAGCCGTTTCTTTCGCTTTCCTCAACAAGACGCTTTGCGATAACATAAAGTACGCCGAAACCGTGACCTATGATTGAATCAAGTTCACGCTGAAGCCTGTTTGCAACATATTCGGGAACAGGGTCGCCGTACAAATCCTTAGCCATATTCCAGCATTTTTCCGTAAGTTCCTCATTAGCGCCGTCGATATGCGGCTGAAACGTTCCCGGAGGAATAGGCGGAATATTATCCATAATGCTGTCGGCAATTTTTTTAGGATTATCGATAACAAATTCTCTTGCTCTGTCCCCTGCCCAAGCGAAATCATCAAGCATTTCACGTGTGGTTTTAAAATAAAGCGGTGGTTGATTATCCGCATCGTCAAAGCCCTTTGAAGCCATAATGATTGCACGGAATTTTGCGTCGTGTTCGCTCAAGAAATGAACGTCACCCGTAGCAACAACAAGCTTACCGAGTTTATCGCCCAAAGCAATAATTTTCTTATTAATATTTATTAAATCTTCTTCGCTGTTCACTCTCCAATAGCGATTTTTCTTTTCCTCGCCACGCTTATTAGTAACGTATTCCTGATCGCTCGTTCTGAGCATAAAAGCGTTATTACCGTTTGGCTGAATTTCAAGATAGTCGTAAAAAGATGCGATTTCCTCAAGCTTGTCCTCGTCTACATCATCTAAAATTGCCTGATAAACCTCACCCTGCTCGCATGCAGAGCCGACAATAATGCAGTCTCTTTTCTTTCTCAAAAGAGATTTGGGAATAAGCGGACGTTTTTTGAAATATTTAACATTGGATGCAGAAATCATTTCGTAAAGATTTTTTCTGCCGTATTTTCTTTCTTCCTTAGGGATAGATTCATCCATAGAAGTATCCTCTTTTACAAGGAAGATAATATGATAGCGTTCATATTGATTTGTTTTCATATTAAGGAAGTCGGGATATTTTTCGTCATCAACAAGATATCCCTCCATACCTAAAATAAGTTTAATTTTACTGCCCTTGCCGGAAGCGGCATAAGCCTCAGGAAGTGCCTGAACTACGCCGTGGTCAGTTATAGCCACAGCCTCATGCCCCCATTTAATAGCTTGCTTAACAAGAGCTGTCGGAGATGAAATAGCGTCCATCTCAGATAGCGAGGTATGCATATGCAGTTCAATTCTTTTTTCAGGCTCATCATCTGTTTTCTCAGCCTTTTTAATGCTCGCAATTGCGTAAGGGCGAAGAACATACTGATTTGAAAATGTATCAAACTGATAGCCGCCGGAAATGACAAGAGTGCCTGCCTCGTTTATTTTTTCAACAAGTGGGTCAATAACACGCTTATCATCAAACATTTTAACTGTAATTGAGGAGGTGTAATCGGATATGTCAAAATCGAAAATCTTGCTTGTTCCCCTCTTTGTTTCACGTACCTCTGTTTTAAGCACATCACCCCAAACGGTTATATAGCCGTCCTCTGTTGAAACGTCGGCAATATTCTTCGGCTTTTCGTGAATTGCCTTGCCGTATATTTTTTTAAGTGTATCTTTAAAAACAGGAAGTTCGTCCCAAAGCTCGTGGTTGACGTTTTTTTCTTCCTCTTCCTTTTTATGCTGCTCCTCTGCTCGTCTTTCCTCAACAGCCTTTTGCACTGCCTTTTCGATATCAAAAGCCTGAACTTCAAGAAAAATAACAACAAAATCCAAATCAAAAAGTTCATAAATCTTATTTGCAATCGCACGGTCAACCTTTTGCGATTCAAGCACATCCTTGCCGCCTTTTTTGAGGCAAAGGGTAAGCGTTCTGTCCTCAAGTTCCGCCTCACAGCCGTCAAAAAAGCCGTTAGCCGCAGGAGATTCGTGCCTAACATATTCAAGTATTCTTTCGATATTATCAAGCGAAAATTCACTTTTCGGAAAGCGTGGGTTGATATGAACTTTTTTCAGTTCCATTGCCCTTGCAATTTGGTTTTGAGAATTTTCAATAATGCCGTAATCAATAAAGCTTTCCAAATTAAGACCGACTGCAAGCTCCCTGTCTTGACGTGACACGGTAAAGGAAGTAATATCACCGTTTCCTATATATGTAATTGTATCGTCATTAACGTAATTTGAAAAATAGTCTGCAAATCTATTCATTATAATTTATCAATTTCCTTCATTAACTCATCGAGTAAATCTTTTTCATCAACCTTGCGGAGAATTTCGCCTTTTTTAAAGATAAGCCCGCATCCGTCGCCGCCTGCAATTCCGATATCGGCTTCCTTTGCCTCACCGGGTCCATTAACTATACAGCCCATAACGGCAACCTTAATCGGTTTTTTGCAGTCCTTTAATCTCTCCTCAACCTGCTTTGCAAGGCCGACAAGGTCAATCTTAGTTCTGCCGCAAGTCGGGCAGGAAATAAGATAAGGGCTGTCATTTTTAAGACCGATTGCCTTTAAGATATCAAATGCGGCAAACACCTCTTTAACAGGTGCATCGGTAAGGCTTACACGAATTGTATCGCCGATACCGTGAGTAAGAAGTGAGCCTATACCGATAGCGGATTTGATAATTCCCATTCTTTCGGTACCTGCTTCCGTAACACCGAGATGAAGCGGATAATCGCACTTTTGCGCCGCAAGCTCATACGACTTAATCATAGTTTCAACATTAGAAGACTTAATAGAAATCACGATATCGTTAAAATCAAATTTTTCAAGAAGGTTAGCGTGATAAAGCGCAGATTCAACCATAGCCTCAGGTGTAGGCGAGCCGTATTTTGCAAGAATATGCTTTTCAAGCGAGCCTGAATTGACGCCGATACGAATAGGAATATTTTTCTGCTTGCAAATATCGGCAACTGCCTTAACACGTGAATCATCACCGATATTGCCGGGATTAATTCTGATTTTATCAATTCCTCTTTCAGCCGCACCGAGTGCAAGCTTATAATCAAAATGGATATCGGCTACCAAAGGAACGTCCACAGCTTTCTTAATAGGTTCAATAAGATTTAATGCATCCTCATTGGGAATTGCAAAACGGATAACCTGACAGCCTGCTGCTGCAAGTTCCTTAGCCTGCTCCACGGAACCGTCAATATTACTTGCGGGGATATTGAGCATACTTTGAACAAGAATAGGGCTGTCACCGCCGATAAAGGTATTGCCAAGCTTTATTTTTTTACTTTTTCTTCTTTCCATAACAGTCACCTGAATTTAAGTTTAAAACAATTTTGTTATATCGCTGAAGGTTACAAAGCACATCAATAAAAGAAGTGCCGCAAGACCGACAGCATTGATTAAATACTCCGCCTTTTGCGGAAGCTTTTTCCTCGTTATTCCCTCTGCCAAAAGCACAAACAAACGCCAGCCGTCAAGCGCAGGAATAGGGAATAAATTGAAAAGACCTACATTTACAGTCAAAAGAGCCATTATTCTGAGCATTGAATACATTGAGGTTTTAACAGCAGTTGAAACAACACTGACCGCACCGACCGGGCCGCTCATATCGGATATGCCGTAGCGACCGACAAGCAAATCGTGAAGGGATAAAAATACCATTCTGGCATAAGAAACAAATTCCTTACCTGTTTGGGAAATAACATTTGCAGGAGTTTTTTTAACACCCCTGAGCCAAAAATCCATAACTGTATAAGTATGGCCCTCATAATCCTCTGTATTAAATTTAACTTTAAGCTTTACATCCTTGCCGTCACGCTCAACAACAAGATTGACATTTTCATTAGAGCATCTTGAAAAGCCTGTAGTTACGTCATTTGTGGTATAAACACGCATACCGTCAATGCTTTTGATTTTATCGCCCACCTGCAAGCCGTAAGACTGACTGACTGCATTATTGTCAAACTTAGCGACCTCGGTAGTGCCAACAAGGTTTTGCGAGCAAACAAGAATAAGAACGATTACAAGGCCCAAAACAAGGTTCATCAATGCACCTGCGATAACGACGTAAATTCTTTGCCAAACCTTTTTATTGACAAAAGCATTTTCATCGTCGCTTTCCTTATCCTCACCCTCCATTGAGCAATAGCCGCCAAAAAGGATAAGCCTTAAAGTATATGTTGTTTTTTTACCCTTATGCTGCAAAAGCTTAGGTCCCATTCCGACAGAAAACTCATTAACTTTAATTTTCATAAGCCTTGCCGCCGTAAAATGACCCCACTCGTGAATTACTATTATAAGTTCAAAAAAGAGAATTGCCACAAGCACCGGGTAAACGCTGTTCCAAATAGATGTTATATTCACTTAACCGCCTCAATTACATAATCTCTTGCCGCCCTATCTGCTTCAAGGACATCATCAAGAGTAAAGTTTTCTTTTTCAGGGGCATTTTTCATTGCCTCATTATTAAGATATGCAATATCTGTAAATTTAATTTTACCGTTTAAGAAAAGTCTTACGCTTTCTTCGTTTGCGCCGTTTGCAGCGGCAGGATGAAGCCCGCTGAGTTCAATAGCTTCTTTGCAAACATTGATACATTTAAAAGTATCATAATCCGGTTCAAAGAATGTAAGTTTTCCGTAATCCGTAAGAGATAGTTCTTTAACGGGGCTTGGCTCACGTTCGGGATAAGTCAGCGCATACTGAATAGGGATTCTCATATCCGGAACACCAAGCTGGGCAATCATTGAATTATCCTGATAAACAATTGCGGAATGAACAACACTTTCTCTGTGAACAACAATTTCGATATCCTCATTAGGCATATCGAAAAGCCATTTTGCTTCTATAAATTCCAAACCTTTGTTCATCATAGTAGCGGAATCAATGGTTATTTTTGCGCCCATATCCCAATTTGGGTGCTTAAGTGCATCCTTAGCAGTTACATTTTCAAGTTCGTCAAGAGTTTTGCCGAAAAACGGACCTCCCGACGCTGTAAGGATAATTTTTTTAATTGCTTTTTTATTAGGCATACCCTGCATTGACTGGAAAATTGCGGAATGTTCGCTGTCAACAGGAAGAATTTGAACGCCGTTTTCCTTAGCCAAATTAGTAACGAGGTGACCGCCTGCAACAAGCGTTTCCTTATTTGCAAGGGCAAGTGTTTTCTTAGCCTTAATTGCCTCAAGAGTCGGTTGCAAGCCAACCATTCCGACAACGGAATTTAAAACGGTATCGGCTTTATCGTAAGTTGCACATTCGATAAGTCCGTCCATACCGCACACAACTTTAGTATTTGTATCGCTGATTTTACTTTTTAATTCCTTAGCGGCAGCTTCACTCATCATACAAACCATATCCGGCTTGAACTTGCGAACCTGCTCTTCCATAATATCAACTCTTGAATTAGCCGTTAAACATTTAACGTCGTAGCCGTGCATTTCGCACACATCAAGGCTTTGCGTTCCGATAGAACCCGTTGAGCCTAAAAGAGATATTTTTTTCATAAGGTATCACCTTTCAATAAACAATTAAATAAAATTTTAAAATATTTTACTTGCAATAAGAGCAATTGCGTATGTAACGGGGAGAGTGAAAAGAGAAGAGTCCATTCTATCCATTACTCCGCCGTGACCGGGGAAAATTTTTCCGAAATCTTTAACTTCAAAATTACGCTTTAAAACAGAAGCGGAAAGGTCACCCATCATACCCATAAATGAGGTTGGAAGTACCATTGCAAGAAGAAGTGTTGCCATATTTTGAGGGATAACATTAACTGCTAATTTATTATAAAGAGTAAGTGCGACTGCGTTTAATACCATACTGAAAATCAAGCCGCCGAAAGCACCCTCAACAGTTTTTTTAGGGGAAATATTCGGTGCCATTTTATGCTTGCCGAATGCCATACCCATTAGCTGAGCGCCCGTATCTGTAGCAAGGGCACAAATAAGTGCATAAAAAATAAGATAAATACCAAACTGCTCGTCAACATACATATCACGAAGCCTGATAAAAATTGAAAAGCCGAAAGGAACTGCAACGCTTGCAAAAATTGATACGCTCACATCCTCAAAGGTTGTATAAGCGTAATCCTTGAGCATTGCAAGGAAAAATACAAGGCACAAAATGATGATATAAACGATATTAGGAACAGCGCCAATAACCTTGCCCCATATTGAAGCGCTTACCCAAGGCTCAAGCACTTTTGCGCTTGCAAAAAGCTGGAAGCAGGCTGAAAAGATTATGCCTACAACCCTTATAAAAGTATTCTCAACCTTAGCACATTTCATTATTTCACCGCTTGCAACAGCCGAAAGAAAAGCAACGGCAATAAGCAAAACGGGTGTATTTATTTGCCAAACAACAACTGCAAGAACTGCCAAAAGGCATGCAGCAGTAATAAGTCTTTGTTTCATAGATATTTTTTCCTTTTGTTTATTTTATTAAGGCAAACAATGTTCGCCCCTATGGTTAATGATTTAATTTCGGCAAAAGCAAGTTATGCCATACAATTTATCCGCCGAATCGACGGTTTCTTCTTTCAAAATCACGAAGCGCTTGGTGAAGGTCATCAATTTTGAAATCAGGCCAAAGCACGTCACTGTACCAAAATTCGCTGTAAGCCGCCTGCCAAAGCATAAAGTTTGAAAGACGCTGTTCACCTGACGGACGAATAATCAAGTCACATTCAGGGGGAGTAAAAATGTTATCGCTTATATCCTTTTCTGTAATATTTGTTTTACCTTCGGCTATAAGCTTATTTACCGCATCGCAAATTTCAAGCCTGCCTCCGTAATTGACTGCAAGATAAATTGTCGTTCCGCAATGCTTGCTTGTATCTTCCTCAGCTTCGTCCATAAGTTCAAGAAGTTCCTTACTCATACCGTCACGTTCGCCGATAAACTTCATTTTCATATCACCTGCGGCGGTGATATCACTTTTAGCCTCAAGAAGATAATCCTTAAAAAGCCTCATAATAGCGTCGACTTCTTCCTTAGGTCTCTTCCAATTCTCCGTTGAAAAAGCATAAAAGGTTGCGCTTTCCAAACCAAGCCTGCCACATTCCTTACTGATTGTGCGAAAGACCTCGGCACCTGCCTTATGGCCTGCGCTCCTCGGCAAAGCTCTTTTTTTAGCCCATCTGCCGTTGCCGTCCATAATTATGCCGATATTTTTAGGGAGTATTTCAAATTGAACGTTATTATCGTTATTTTTTTTGCCGAAAAGAGCCATAATTTCCTCCTAAATAAAAAGCAAACAAGGAGCTGCAATCAGGCAGCCCCTACTAAAAAGTCTAAGCTATATTGAAAGGATTTCTTCTTCTTTCTTCTTCGTGATAGAATCAGCCTGCTTTACAAAATCATCGGTGATATCCTGGAGTTTCTTTTCTCCGTCCTTTTGCTCATCCTCTGTGATTTCGTTATCTTTTTTAAGCTTTTTGATATCGTCCATAGCATCACGGCGAACGTTACGAATAGCAACCTTTGCTTCCTCGCCTCTCTTGGAAATATCCTTTTGAAGATTCTTTCTGTGTTCCTCTGTAAGCTGAGGAAATGAAAGTCTGATTACCTTACCGTCATTTTGAGGGTTGATACCGATATCAGCGGTATTGATAGCCTTTTCAATTTCTCTAAGTGTTGATGCGTCCCATGGCTGAACAACAAGAAGCCTTGCCTCAGGTACACTTACAGCTGCCATTTGGTTAATAGGAGTAGGAACTCCGTAATAGTCAACCATAACCTTGTCAAGTACGGCAGGGTTAGCTCTGCCGGCTCTGATTGCGGCAAAATCTCTTTCAAGTGAAGTTAAGCACTTATCCATTTTTTCTTTAGTTTTAGCAAATACAGCTTCCATTGTGAATACCTCTCTATAGTAAATGTTATTGTTTTTTTCGGGCGAACAATGTTCGCCCCTACGGTTTTAAAAAATCCGATTAAATTTAGTTTTGAACGAGTGTTCCGATTGCCTCGCCCGATACAGCCTTAACGATATTTTCAGGGTCTGTAAGGTCAAATACAAGGATTGACAAATCGTTGTCCTTACAAAGTGAAAATGCAGTTGAATCCATAACTTTGATATCCTTTGCAAGAACCTCTTTAAATGTTACATTATCAAACTTAACTGCGTCGTCAAATTTATTAGGGTCTTTATCATAAACGCCGTCAACATTTGTAGCCTTAAGAAGGACATCGGCATTAATTTCAACCGCACGCAAAGCAGCGGCAGTATCTGTTGAAAAGAACGGTGAACCTGTGCCGCAGCCGAAAATAACAATTCTGCCCTTTTGGAAATGACGTATTGCCTTGTTACGGATATAAGGCTCGGCGATTTGGCGCATTTCAATTGCCGTTTGAACTCTGACGTCTGCACCGAGTTGTTCAAGTGCGTCGCAAAGTGCAAGTGAGTTCATAGCGGTTGCAAGCATACCGATATGGTCAGCCCTCGTTCTGTCCATATGCTCGCTCGTTCTGCCACGCCAAAAATTGCCGCCACCGACAACAATGCCGACCTCGACGTCCATATCGGCAATCTTCTTAACAGATTTGCAAATAGTAACTACAGTATCATTATCAATACCGGTTTTCTTTTCGCCTGCAAGCACTTCGCCGCTGAGTTTAAGTAAAATTCTTTTATAAGCAATGCTCATTTTTATACCTCCGATTAAAAGAGTCGTTTTTCTTCTTTTATATAATAATATAAAATTAACGTAAAGTAAATATTAATATTAAAATATATTATTAAAAAATAGTTACAAACACAAAAAATTCCAAAAAAATACCGACAAAGTATAAACTCTGTCGGTAAAATCTGTTTGAATTATCAGTTTTTCGTCTTTGATTTTGACGTCTTAACCACCTTATTAAGAACTGCATAGTCCTTGGCATTAATCACACCGTCATTTGTAAGGTCATAAAGATAGCCTGTTGCAACGTCTGCTGTTTTACTGTTTACAAACCTGATAAATGCAGTATTAACAACCAACGGCGCAACCTTATTTTCAGTGCCGCAAACCGAACAAGTATAAACAAGCCTGTCAGAAGCTGCGTCATATTTAGTGTAAGAATAAGTATGATTACCCGTCGCCTCAACGGTACGTATTCTCTTTTCATTACAGTAAGTGCAGGTATCCTGATACCTTGCAGAAACGGTACAGCTGCCTTGAATAAGTGTTTGTGTTGTATACTCGCCCTCTATCCATTCTGTATGAACAAAGCCCTGAGATTTAACATTTTTGCAACGTGAGCACGCAGTCATTCTGTAAACATGACCGGGATGTTCCTTAACCGGTGCATCATTATCGACATAATCGTGACCGAGTGCCTCAAGCACAACATCATATTTCTCACCGCACCTTGCGCAAGTAGCATTTGCCGCACCCGCCGTGGTGCATGTCGGCTCGGTGGTTACAACATAACTGTTCTCTGCAGGCGTATGGCCCAATGCCGTACTTTCTACCTTAGAGGTTGCGCCGCAACGTGAGCATTTATATGTAGTATATCCGGCTGTGGTGCAAGTAGGTTCAACAACAGATTGCTGAACATTATCATGGCCTAAAGCCTCAATATTTTCACTCTTGGTAAGATTACAGTTTTTACATTTATAATAAATTTTACCTGCTGCGGTGCAGGTAGGGGCAGTCCTGCTTGTTTCCTCCCAAACGTGTTCGCCGTTAGCAGGAAGAGTTACGTTTCTAACTTCTTTACAGATTTTGCAGGTATCAATTTGAAGTCCGTTAATTGTGCAGCTCGGCTTGGTAACAACAGTTGAAGTATACTGACCCTCAACCCACGCAACATGGGTAGGAGTAGACTCCTTTTGATTGCATACGGTACAGGTTTTCACAACATAAGTATGACCGTCAACTTTTGTATTATCAAGTGTTTCGGTTACATCTGAAAAAGTATGACCGAGAGCGGGAACGGTTTGTGTTACCTCCTTCCCACAGACAGAGCACTTGCCCTTTTCCTCGCCCGCTTCGGTACAGGTTGCCGCTTTGGTTACGGTTGGATTTTCGATCTTATGTCCTGCCTTTACAACAGGATTTCGTTCAACCTTGCCGCAACCGTTAACCTTACAGGTTTTCTTTTCAATGCCCGGCATTGTGCAAGTGGCGGTACACTCATAATCATAGTAGCCGTCAACAAATGCCACGTGAGTAATAACGGTATTTTCATTGTTGCATACAGAGCATTTTTGATATTCATATTTATGCCCGTCGACAGCGGTATTATCCTCTGTTTCAACAGTTTCATAAGTGTGTCCTTTTGCAGGAAGTTCTGCTTTGGACACTACGAAACCGCAGTTGTCGCACACCTGGGTAGTAGTACCTTTTTGGGTACATGTCGGTTCAAGAGTAATAACCTCATGAGTAGAAGCATGGTCGCACGCATCAATACTTACAAATTTATAGCCCTTTGCTTTAGCATAGGCTTGGGCAGTTGAATTTGAGTGTCCCTTAACAACAAGGCTTTGCTGAGAGCCGTTAAAAGGGTCTTTACCGCCGCTTGCATCGGCTTGACCGATACCGTCAAATACGCAGTTGGGATTATGAACCGTAACCTCCTGCAAAGCGGTACAGTTTGCAAAACCACGAATATTAATTTTTGTTACGGTTTCGGGAATTTCAAGTTTAACAAAGTTACAGCCATAGAAGCTCCACGGTGATACCTGGGAAATACTTGATGAAAAATTAATTTTAGATACGCTTGCATTTCTGAATGCCATATTACCTGTTTCGGTCATACCCATACCGTAGGTAACGGTAGTAAGGTCTGTGCAATCTTCAAAAGCACTCAAGCCGATTGAAGTAAGGCTGTCCGGAAATTTAATTGATTTAAGCGCAGTACAACCATTAAACGCATAAGTGCCGATAGAAGTAAGCTTATCATTTAAAATAACTGTAGTAAGCGCAGTACAGTCAAGGAAGCAATACGGACCAATCATTTCAAGATTGGCAGGCATTGTTACAGACTTAAGTGATGTGCACTCACGGAATGTGCCGTATTTTGCAACTCTAGTATCGCTCATTTTAGTAAGAGTTGACGGCAATGAAACACTTTCGGCAACAGTACATTTATTGAAAAGAAGTTGACCGAGTGAAGTAATGCCCTCGCCTACTACAATACTCTTAATCAACTCTCTTGATTTATTCCAAGGAGCAAGTCCTTTAAGTGCAGTTTCGCCGCAATCCATGGTAGCGCCCTTGCCCGTAAGAGTAAGAACACCCGTAGTAGTGTTCAAATTCCACTTAACATTATTGCCGCAAGTGCCGCTCGTCGGATTAGCGGCAAACGCCGACGTTACATTAAAGCAAAAAAGAGTAGTCACAAGCATAGCAAGAACTATAATCAAAGAAGTAATTTTTTTCATCATAATTCACCCAAGTAAATAAAATAGACAGTTTAAACGTAACTATACACATAAAATATAGCATATTTTGACAATATATTCAAGTAAATTAACGACAAAAACAGAAAAAGACAGCCGAAATTAATCGACTGTCTATTATTTTATGTATATTAAATATACTGAGATTAAGCCATAAAGGAGCGAATAACTGCTTCACAATCCTTCTTATCCATAATCTTAGGTACAGGGTAAAGCGGATTACCTTCCTTAAGAGCACGCTCAATAAGAATAGGCAAATCTTCTTCCTTGATGAAATCGAACTTTTCAGGAATATTCATATTCTTGTTAAGAGTTCTGATAGCCTCAATAAATGCCTTGCCCTTGCCTGCTGTGTCAAGTCCTTTGCCAACGCCTACGATATCTGCAAGCTTTGCAAGCTGAGGATAAGCTGCGTCTGCATAGTAATCGAGAACATAAGGTAAAATAACTGCATTAGCCAAGCCGTGAGGTGTGCCGTATAAGCCGCCGAGATTATGAGCAATAGCGTGAACATAACCTACATAAGCGTGAGTAAATGCACGACCTGCAAGGTATGAGCCTTTAAGCATATTACCTCTTGCCTCAAGGTTCTTGCCGTTATTGTATGCCTCTTCGATATTGTCAAAAATAAGCTTCGTAGCTTCTTCGGCTTCCCTGATTGTGTCCTTAGTATTACTCTTACCGATATAAGCCTCAACTGCGTGAGTGAGAGCGTCCATACCTGTTGTAGAAGTAATATGAGGCGGCAAGCCTACTGTAAGCTCAGGGTCAAGTACAGCGTACTTAGGTCTGAGACAAGTATCGTTAATGGCATTCTTCTCGTGAGTTTCAGGGTCGGTAACTACTGCTGCTACAGTTGTTTCCGAACCTGTACCTGCTGTTGTAGGAACAGCGAAGAACGGCGGAAGTGACTTATGAACTTTAAGCTGACCTCTCATAGCACGAACAGACTGCTTAGGCTTTACAACCCTTGCACCTGCTGCCTTAGCGCAGTCCATTGAAGAACCGCCGCCGAATGCTATAATGCCCTGACAGTTGTTTTGAACATACATATCCTTACATTCTTCAATGTTAGGGATAGTAGGGTTAGGCTGAACACCGTCATAAACAACGTACTCTACTCCAACTTCTTCCAGTTTCTTGAATAAAGGATCAAGAAGATTTAAGCTCATAAGCCCTTTATCAGTCACGACTAAAACCTTGTTGACACCTTTGCTCTTTATGAACTCAGGCAATTTAAGAACACTGCCTGCGCCTTCAAGAAGTTGAGGCTCGGACCAATCCATAAAACACATTGCAACCTTAAAAACTCTCTGGTAAATTCTGTACCAAATCTTTTTAAGTTCCCAAAGCATATTACAATTCCTCCTTTTCTTTAATATTTCCATTATATTGTAACTGTTTAAGGAAAGATTTTCAAGTGTTTTATAAAATACTCTTTCAAAAAAATTCAGCTTATGATATTATAGTTTCAGAAAATATTTTAGAGGTCTTAATTATGAGCGGTGAAAAAGTAATATTTTGCGGAAACAATCCTGATTTTTTAGACAAAAAATTAACAACGCTGAGCGACGCTTCAAACGGCGGAAATGCATTTCGTATTCCGAGCCTTATCAGAAGCGGTAACACGCTTATTGCTGCTATTGACAGGCAAAGCTGCGGTGCTGACTGGGGATATATTGAACTTGCGATAAGAAGAAGCGAGGACGGCGGAGAAACTTGGAGCGACATTCAAATTATTGCTATACCGCCTGCAAGAAAAACAATGCTCAGCGACGAGTGTTACGGCTCTGCTTTTTACATTGACCCTTGCATGGCAATTGCTCCAAACGGCGACGTATTGCTTTTGGTTGATTTTTATCCCGAATGCAAAGGACTTCACAAAAGAAGCATACTTGACAAAAAGAAAGCACCTTATGCGCTTTACAATAAAGAAATGCGCCCTACTCTTTATGACAGAGACGGAAAATTTTACGTTATAGACAAAAGCGGTCACGTGCTAAACCACCGATACACAGATACGGGTATGACCGTTGACTATGAAAGCGGAGAATTATATAGCGGTGAGGCTTATCTCGGCAATATTCATTTAAACGGCAAGTCGCCGTCAAATATTAACGAAGCCGGGGCAAAAACAACATTCGGTGCACCTCTCAAGGCACCGAAAAGAAATTATTTATATCTTTTGAGAAGCTCGGACAACGGCAAAACCTGGAGCAAGCCGAAGGACATTACAGGTCAGGTTTTAATTAAGCAAGACGGAACATTTTTAGGCGTTGCGCCGGGTGTAGGACTTACCACTCACAAAGGCAGAGTTATCATGCCGCTTTACGTTGACAGAAAGCAGACTGTATCAATTTACTCAATTGACGACGGCGAAAATTGGCACAGAATGGCGGGTCACCCTTATGCCGAAAATGTTGACGAATGGCAAATGGTGCAAGCGCCGAGCGGCGCAATAATCGGGCTTGGCAGGGCAAAAAGATACGGCAAAACGCCTATGTCAATCTCCTACGATGACGGCAAAACGTGGATAAACGCAGGCAAAACAGACCTTTATGCCCCAAAATGCCAAAAGAGTGTAATCAGCATCGGCGACTATGTTTTTTGCTCGCATCCCAATGACAAAACACGTTCAAACGGTGTGATTACCGTCGGCAAATTCTACAAGGCTAAGGGCAGAGTGGCAGGCATTAATTGGTACAGTGAAACCGAGGTAAACAAAGGCTTTTTCGCCTATTCCTGCCTTACGAGAATTGATGATGAGCACATAGGAATTTTGTACGAATCCGAGCCGAGTTCGTTTATTTTGTTTAAGAAATATAAAATCAAAGACTTGATATAAAAAAATCCCACAGAATAGGCTTCTGTGGGATTTTTAATTAAGTCTTACCAATATAAAGGACTGACACATTAGGCATTTTATATATTCCGTCTTTTTGGAATTTTTCGAAAAATTCCTTACAGTTTGCAACATAAGGCGAATAATTTTCGTCACCCTCTTTAGGTGAATACGAACTTGAAAGGCAACGCTCAATAAACTTTTTCTCGTCATATTCAAGAGGATTGTCAAATTCAAAATAACCGTATTTGCCGTCAAAAAATTCACTTATCATCTCTTCGTTAACTCGTGTGCCGCCGTTAAAGCCAACGAATTTAGGGCAATTCTTACTTGTTAAATTTGAAAGTTCTTTTACACTTTCGCTGCTCATATCTCTCGTGTTCCAAATAAGCGCAACGTATCCGTCTTGCTTTAAAATTCTATTACATTCAATCTTGAATTTTTCCTTATCAAACCAATGAAAGGACTGAGCGCAGGTGACAAAATTGACACTGTTATCCGCCAAAGAGGTCGCCTCGGCGCTTGCATTAACACTTATAAAATTATTAAATTTTTCAAGTGAAGTCTCAGCCTTTTGGCGCATTTTATCATTCATCTCAACGGCAAAAACCTTTGCTCCCTTATCTAAAAGCTGGCGGGTGAAAATACCTGTACCCGAGCCAATATCGGCAACAGCGCTCCCTTTTTTTAAGCCGTATTCTTCAAGCTTATCAAGCAAAGCAGGCGCATAGCTCGGTCGAGCCTTAACGTAATTATCAGCCTTATCGCTGAAAAGATTAAGATTATCCATAAAATCACCTCGAATAAATTATAGCATAGGAATAAAACAAATACAATTGAAATATCACAATAAATTTGCAAAAAAAATTGACAAAATTTGCTTAATATTATTGAAAATAATTTAGATAAACATTATAATATACACGAAAAATCAGAAAAGAGAGATAGATATGAACATTTTTGAAGCAATAAAATCACTTGTTAAATACGGCATTGATAATAAAATGCTTGAGGAAGAGGACGAAATTTGGGCAATCAACAGAGTTTGCGAGGCTTTAAAGCTTGACACTTACGAAGAAAGTGAAGCAAAGGAAAGCGACCTTGAAAAGATTTTAGCCGTTATTCTTGATTATGCGGTTGAAAATGGACTTTGTGAGAACAGTGTTGTTTACCGTGACCTTTTTGACACTAAAATTATGGGTCTTATCACTCCGAGGCCAAGCTATGTTATCAACAAATTCAACTCTCTTTATGAACAGTCACCTAAGGCGGCTACAGATTTTTACTACAAATTAAGCCAAGACAGCGACTACATAAGAAGATACAGAATTAAAAATGACTTAAAGTGGATTACTGAAACAGAGTACGGCGACATTGACATTACAATCAATCTTTCAAAACCTGAAAAGGACCCTAAAGCCATTGCCGCAGCGCTTAAAATGAAAAATGCATCATACCCAAAATGCCTTTTATGTAAGGAAAACGAGGGCTATGCAGGACGTATTAACCATCCCGCACGTCAAAACCACAGAATTATTCCTATGGTACTCGGCGGCGACGATTTCTTTATGCAGTATTCGCCTTATGTATACTACAACGAGCATTGCATAGTATTTAATGCCGAGCACACACCTATGAAAATAGACAAAGGCGCATTTGAAAAGCTTCTTGATTTTGTTGAGCTTTTCCCTCACTACTTTGTAGGCTCAAATGCAGATTTGCCTATTGTTGGCGGCTCAATCCTCACTCACGAGCATTTCCAAGGCGGAAACTATGAATTTGCAATGGCTAAAGCGCCAATTGAAACAGAGGTTAAATTTAGAGGCTTCGAAAACGTTAAAGCAGGCATAGTTAAATGGCCTATGAGCGTTATAAGAATTGCGAGCGAGGATAAGCTCGAGCTTGTTGAGCTTGCAGATAAAATTCTCACCGCTTGGAGAGGCTATACAGACGAGGACTCATTCATTTATGCAGAAACGGACGGTGAAAAGCACAACACCATCACCCCGATTGCAAGAATGAGAGACGGCAAATTCGAGCTTGACTTAGTTTTAAGAAACAATATTACCACTAAGGAATGTCCTTTAGGGTTCTACCATCCGCACCCTGAATATCACCATATCAAAAGAGAAAATATCGGTCTTATCGAGGTTATGGGCCTTGCAGTGCTTCCAAGCCGTCTTAAAGGCGAAATGGTGCTTCTTAAAGACGCAATGGTGTCTGGTAAGGACATTGGCTCAATTGAGGCTATAGCAAGCCACAAGCAGTGGGCTGATATGATTATGGATAAGTACGACATTACAGCAGACAATTGCGAGGAAATTTTGCAAAAAGAAATCGGAATAGTATTTACTTCTATTCTTGAGCAGTGCGGCGTTTATTCTCGCAATGACGAGGGTAAAGCAGGCTTTATCAAATTTATCGAAAGCGTGAAATAAATGTTTAATCTTCACACCCATACGTACCGTTGCCACCACGCAAAAGGCACTGACGAGGAATATGTAATCAAAGCGATTGAAAACGGATATGATTTAATCGGTTTTTCCGACCATGCACCGTATCTTTTTCCAAACGGTTATGTCAGCAGTTTCAGAATGCTTCCGAGTGACGCACAAAATTACGCTGACAGCATAAAAGAACTTAGGGAAAAATACAAAGGAAAAATTGATATTAAGCTTGGCTTTGAGCTCGAATATTATCCGAGGCTTATTGATAAGGAAATCGAGTTTTTAAAAAATTTTGATTACGATTATTTGATTTTAGGTCAGCATTATGTTGACAATGAATATGAGGATTATGCGATATATTCAGATTCACCTACTAAGTCGCCTGCCGTGCTTGACAAATATATAAGTCAGGTAATTCTCGGCGCTAAAAGCGGACTTTTCACATATATTGCGCACCCCGATTTGATTAATTTCAAGGGCGACAATAAGCTTTATATTCAAAAAATGACATATATGGCAAATGAGCTTAAAAAGCTTGGTATTCCTCTTGAATTTAACTTTTTGGGATATACGGACAAGCGAAATTATCCTAACAAGGATTTTTGGCAGATTGTAAGTGAAGTCAAAAATGACGTTGTTATCGGCCTTGACGCTCACAATCCTAAAGTTTATGATGATAAGAAAAATCTGGAAAGAGCGAAAAAATATCTAAAAAGTTTAAATATAACCCCGCTTGATAAAATTGAATTGTAAAAAGAAACCGAGTAAGTCTGAGACCTACTCGGTTATTTTTATGCAAAAATTATTTGCAGGCGACCAATGGTCGCCCCTACAGAATTTGTTTAATTACAAGCCTTTAAGGAAAAACAATTAATTCTTACTATACCTAAAATCGTATTTATCCTTTAGGACGTTTGGGATTTTTCTGCCGTTGATTATGACTGTATCATCGTCGAGCCATTGAGCCTCTGCGCTGTCGGTATTATTTTCCCAATAAATATTGCGAGCGTATGAGGAATCGGACTTTTTACGCAAAACGCCGAGAACTGCATAACCGGTAGTTGCACCGCCGTCATTTTGATAAATTTCTACGGTATAAGCTGAATTTGGCGAGGGGTATTCACCCATAAGCTTTTCACCTTTAATTGCCGCAGTCGAAAAGAAAAAATGATAAATGCAAATTAAAGCCGCCGCAACAATCGCAATTGAAACGGCACTTATCGCAATTTTCTTTTTAGTTTTGCTTTTCAAAACCATATTTTAAAACCATTCCTTCTTGTTTTGAACATAGGTTTGATAAAATTCTGCGTCTGACTTTGTTAAATAAAGTATGCCCTCAATAAGCGAAATTACAGCCATAACAGGTGCGCCGATTCCAAAAGTAAGAAGTGATACAAGAAGCATAATAATGCCGCTTTTAGTATATCCGAGATAAAATTTATGAATACCTAAAGTGCCAATTAATATTGCAAGCAAACCTGCTACAATCTTTTCCTTAGTAGGCTCAGTATTCATCTGCTGAGGATTGTAATTCATATCCTGCTGCTGATATTGATAATTAGGTTGCTGCGTATTCGGCTGACCGTTGTAATAATATTGACCGCCCTGCTGTGCATTTGGGTTATAATATTCATTTTGGCTTTGTTGACTGCCATGAGCCATATCATTAGGTGCGCCGCAATACGGGCAGTAAGGGGCATTGTCATCATAATTAGTTGAACAATTTTTACAAATCATAAATTTACCTCTTTTCATTGTTATATTGTCTATTATTCAGTGTTATATTGTCTATTATTCAGTCGGCAATGTCACACTAAATAGTAAGTGCTACACTGCATAGTAAGTGTCACACTGAATAGTAGGTGTTAACTCATAGTAAGTGTAACATATATAAACACAATTTGCAAGACGAACGGGAGAATGAAAAAAATAGGAAGGGTAAAACTCTTCCTATTTTTTATTCTATTGACAGCAAAAACTCTTCATTCGCCGCTTTAATATTATCACCATTATTAATTTTTGTCATTATTTCCGGCTGTATCACATTTCCGTTAATATAAGTCTTATTAGTTGATTTTTTATCAACAATATAAACTGAGCCTTTTTCGATTCTTAATTCAGCGTGTTTTCTGCTGATTGCGCTATTACCTGTTATAACATAATCGCAGCCGTTTCCCTTACCAATGACAAAAGACGGCTTGTTAATTACTATCTTTTCGCCGTTATTTTTTTTAATAAGGTAAACACGTTTCGCAGAAGAGCTTTTAACAGGCTCGGTAGGTGCAGTAACAGTGCTTTGCGGAATATTCACTTTACTGTTGTCTAAATTGTTATAATTAACAAATTCAAAAGGGTCATAATAACGATTCTTATTCATATATTTTCTCCTATTTACTATCTTGGCAGACTATTAGCCCTAGCTATCGCATTATTTTGCGCTGTTGTATATTTTGATTTGGCATATTTCAAATAGTCTGAATATGATTTCAAACCGTTTATAATCTTATTATATGCGGCATTTGAGTTATTCATTTCGTTCCATTTTGATGAAAATCTGCTATAATCCACGCCAGACCAAGAAGAGCTCATATTGCTCACTTGTGCGTTTGCTTCTCTCATTTTATTTTTTATGCTTCTAAGATTATTATCAATAGTATTTACTGTTGACGATAACTTTTCAGTCCTAATCCTTATATAAGCCATATCTGTCCCTCAAAGCAATTAATCTTCACCGATTAATTGCTTTCTGATTTCATCAATTTTCACCTTGAACTCAAATTGTTCTTCATCCTGATATCCAACAGCATAGACCTTATCAATTTGTGAACTGTCGAACAAGAACATTTTATCAGGTCCCATTGCACCCTCAGGATATAAAACAGCAGAATAATCCCATATTTTTTCAGAATCTTTATCAATTTGTTTTTGCAAAACACCGATAATCATAACTCTTTTTTCGCTGTCTTTTAAAAGGACAACTGAACCTATTGGTAACATTCCCTCAAACATAATAATAACTCCTAACTATAATTATTTATTTGGATAATCGTATTGACTACGATCTATTCGTACATCTAACATTTCAATTCCAAAAGTTTTCTTTTTTGAATAAGTAACCTTCACCTCATCGCCGATAGAAAAATGCGGATATCCTTCATCCAACGAGCCATCCAGTTTTTTTACATTATATACGCCTTTTAAATTATATGTATTTTCGTCTCCTGAGTCAATAACCCTTACTGAAAATCTAACATCTCTGCTCGTTGATTCACTATCATATCCTACAATTACTGCTACTCCTGACTTTTGATTATCGGCATGAGCATTATTTTCTTTTTTATGTGCAGCAACTATAATTATTACAACAATCAAAAATACTGCAACAACAAAAAGAATAATCGGTAATTTACTATTCATTATATACCTCCATTATTAAAAAAAGCTATTCCATGCGGATCTTGCTCCTTTGCAAACCGCTTTGACGCCGTTTGAAATACCCTTAACCGTGCCGCTGACATCAACTTCAAAACCAACATCAGCACCTAAGCCAAGTGCAGCTCCGACATCAACCTTGACCTTGCCATCTGTATATCCTACATTAGCATGAGCACCGATACCGAATTTCACACTACCTGAAACACCAACATCAGTTCCTAAAACCGAAGCTCCTCCGTGTGCACTCACTTTTGCAACATCCGCTTCAGCACTTGCGCCGGCAAATACTTCTTTTCTGTTTACGGCAACCTTTGCCTTTGCCTCAGCAGTGAGCACCTTTGCCTCAGCACCTCCATACACTCCAAGTGCATTTTTGTCTTTTCCAAGGCCAATACGTCCTTCTGCGCTACCTTCTAATACAGATGCACTTGCTCCTACCTCGGCGTTTACTCCGGGTGAGAAAATACGTTTTGTATTTCCGTCCTTATCCTTTTCATATACATACAATCCGGCAGCAGCGCTTGCATGTGCTTCACCGGTCAATACCTTACCTTCCAAAGAACCTTCGGCATACTTAGAATCTCCGGAAATCTTTCCGTCAAGAACACTGCCTTCGGCTTTTGCTTCAGCCTCCGCATCAAGAATTGTACCATTCTTTTTATAAAAGCTTTCATCTTTATTTTTTTGGTAATGATCCTTTTTGTCTTGTTCCGGAAAATTAATATTTTTGTTTGACAATATATCTTTAAGCTTTTCATTGAAAGCATCATCATATTCATAGCCACTGTTTGTTATAACAGAAGCGCCCAATGCTCCAACAAGAAGCTTCCTGAATTTATCATCATTTCCTTTAGAATGAACAGCGCCTGATATATTTTCACTTATATCGCCGTTTATCAAATCATCCCAGATACTTGCAGCTTTTCCCATAACCACCGGTTTTGAATTTTCTCTGAAACATTTTTGTAATTCTTTTATCAATAATAAACGGCCAAAATTTTTGTCTTTTATATTACTAATTATATCATGAATATAGGCTTTATTCAAATCGAAATTCATCGGATTTTGATTACTTAAATTTGCCTCAACAAGTTCAAATTCCCTTGCGGTTTCATTTAAATAATTTTGTGCCTTAAAGAGTCTGCTCTTACAATCCAATATAATACTGGCATTTATTATTTTGCGCAATCCTATCAAACCTGAATTTTTATAAAGATTGTTCATTCTTCCATTCAATTTGGTGAGCCTGCTGCAAACAGAACCCAAACGATTGGCATATTGTCTCATAGCAGTTGTATTTACTTTTATTTCTGACATTATATCAACAACTCCCTATTTATGCGAATTAGCAAATTGTTCAGTCACCGCATTTGTATCAAGATTATTCAGAGTTTTTTGTAATTTACAACAATTGTTAATTACACTATCAATACAGCTTGCGCACCTATCGCTTCCAACACCTTTAAAATCATTTCTGACGCCGATTGAAATGCTTCGCAGCTCACGTATTATTGATGTTAATTCTCGCTTTATGTAATATAAATCATTCAATGATTGTTTTTTCATACTATCACCTCATCAAATTTATTTAAATAATGAAGACAAGTTGTTGTTCGTATTTTCCGTTTTTTCATAATCATTTGAAACGTTTGAATACAAAAACTTTATATGCTGTAACATAATTGCCTTTCTTCCGCTACCGCCTTTACTTTCAGATTTGAATTTATTAAATTTGGAAATAGCATTATTTGAAGCAGAACCGTCCCATGATAAATCCAAATTATTGATAGCTAAACATATATTATCGAAATCATTTTCAATACCATTATTAAGTGACGTAAGCTTATCTGCAACGTTTCTGACATTTGTTGTATTAATTTTAATGCCTGTCCCACTATTAGAAGTAGTTTTTTTAGCCATTTTTATACCTCGATTTCAATTAATCACCACTTAGGCAATTTATTAGCTCTGTTAATAGCATCAGCTTGTGCCTTTTTGTACTTATTTCCTGCCGAGTACAAAAATTCAGAATAACTTTCCAATGACTTTTTCATTTTTCCGTATGTAGAATCATCACCTTTTATGGTATTCCATTTATTTTTATAAGATGTCGAATCTATACCTCTCCATGTTGAAAACATTATTATCATTGAATGATCGGCCTGAGACATTTTTATTGACATTTTAGTAGTATACTCATCTATAACTTTCGCTGTCTTTTCAAATTGACTATGATCAACCTTTATTTTATAACCCATAGCTTTTCTCCAGTTCACTTAAAAAGTTCTGATAATTTTATATTTGTATCTTCTGTAGCTTCATATCCCATTGCAACTGCGTCCGAAAGAAACTTTATATAACTCTGCATTATTGCCTTTCTGCCCGAAGCCCCGCAAAAATCAGATTTGATTTTATTAAATTTAGAAATTGCCTTAGAAGATGCCGAACCATCCCACGATGAATTCAGTTTATTTACAGATTTAATAACACTGTCAAAAGCTGATTCTAAATTATTATTTATACCGTCCAAACTGGTTACAGCACTTCTTACAAGATTAGTATCAACTTGTATATCATTGCCTAAAGCTGATATAATACCGTTTTCAAAAAACGATTTGCTCATATAAATCACATATCCTTTCAATAAACCGATATAGAATTAAGTTTAACAAATTTTACTTATTTAAAGCTGCCTTAGCTGAAGCTGCAGCTTCTTGAAGAGTATCTAAAACAGAAGAATCAACAGAATTAAGTGTTTTGAGCGCATTTTTATATTTACTAATAACAGATTTTATACTGTCTGCGCACTGAACATTTCCCACATTTGAATAATCGTTTCTAATATGGGATTCAATTTTTTCTAATTCTCTTATTATATTTTTAAGTTCCATTCTGCACTCTTTTAACTGTGCACTACCTTTTTTTGTCATAATAATTCTCCATATTTAACAAAGACTATTTAATTCGCGTTCAACCTTATTGAAATCTTCAGCTGTTTTATCAAGATAGTTTGCGCATTTATCTAATCTAACGGCAAAATCCAGTATTATACCCGATTTAAATAATCTGCCCAAATTAGCTATTGTGTCCCACTCTATACCCAAATGCAAATACATATTGTTCATTTTTCTGTCAAGAGTTTTTGAACGTTTGCTTAAGGTTCTTAGCTGTGAGGCATAGCTGCTCATTGTCGTTGTATTAATACTAAGGCATGGGTTTGCTGTTGCATATTTATAACCGGCGGAATGTTCATACAGCCATTTTTTTACTTTATTATAAACATACGAAACAACTGCTACTGTGACCACTAACGAAGCAACAAATACCAGCGCTGTTCCGGCAGATGCAACAATAGCCGGCAAAGAAAAACCTGTAACCGCTGATTTGACAGCAAACAAAGCAATACCGGCTGTTAATATAATGTCTCCATCAGTACCTACTTGACCCAAGCTTTTCGTAAAGTCGCTCTTTTCACCACTCGCATTAGGAACAAGATTACCGTCGCTTATATCATAATTAGATAATAAATGATCTTTAAAATCCATAGGATTACTATCATCATCTAAAGATTCGCATACTATTTTATCTCCAAAAGCATTTTCTTCGTTAATTGAAGACACAATATCATATTCATTTTGATATAATGTCGTCTTATTGCGTATAATATCAATTTCTTCCTTGTGCTTATTTACGAATGCTGTATTAAAGTTCGGAGCATTAAAAGTAACTACTTTATTGATTTTTCTCTTTTTCGCCATATATATGGCACCATACATAGCCAAATTTCCGCCAAGTGAATGTCCCGTAAAAGAATATTCTTTATACCCTTTTTTATCGAGTTCATCCAGAAATTGTTCCATTTGTTTATGCTGTGCCGTTTCTCCGTTTCCCTCAATCAGGCCATAATCGCCCTTAAAAACATCCTTGCGCGATTCCTCACTATGGAGAATATCAAAGCCCTCGGTACCTCTGCACACAACGGTAACCTCATTATCAGGTCCGGCAATTGCCATAGCGTCAAACCCGGTCAATTCATCGGATTTTGAAAGAACAACACGATAATTTTTACTTTTTTCTACTAAACCGTCAATTACATCACTGTATTGTTTACCCAGTTCCTTCTTTAACGATTCAGCCATAGTAATAACTTTACCGTTTTTATCCTTTATTGTTCTCATTAAAAGGTCGTGAAGACTTACATTCATTTTAATTGCCTTATTATCATAAACAAACTGAGAAAGCACTGCCATCTCTGCATCAGTAAAAGCCATAATTTCACTCCTTTATAATTTGAATATCTTTTGCACCGTCTTTAGCAGTTGTATAAAAGCCGTCAATTCTTTCAATCGAAGCTGAATCAATTATGAAATCATCATACTTATTCCAATTATCATTATAATCTTTTCTAATTTGGCTTTCATCAATATTATCCGTAGCACAAATATAGACAAATTGCATTGAAATCGAATATTTTTCAACTGCCGAAATCACTTTTTTTATCAATTCATTAACATTTTCAGTACTCGGATTATAAAAAATATAGATTTTTACTGTTCCCCACTCTTTCCAATCATCAAGACCGGCTTCAAAGCTCGCATTAACAGTTTCTAAATCCGGCATACTATCATCAAACTCAACATCGCACAGAGCATAAATATTTTCTGATATTTTATGTTGTAATATTTCGGCATATTTTTCAGAAAGTATAACAGCCCCGTAGCAATCAGTAAATTCTGCTTTGCCAAGTTTCTTGAGTTCTTCGTTAATTTGACCGTCGTTCTCATCCTCAATAGTTATTGCAGAGGAATCCAATCTGTGTACAACCTTAAAATTCCTTTTATAAACATCATCTTTGCAAATAACATTCACCAAATTTTCTTGTGCAGGCTCAAATACAAAATGTGAATCAACAATTTCAAAATTTGCATTATATTTATTATCCAAATATTCAATTGTATCATCACATATTGTTTTACTGTTGAGCATAAGTTTCATAGAAGCACATCCTCCAAACGATAACAAAATACTTATTGCCACAAAAAATGCAATTGTTTTTTTCATGCAATTCACCTAACATATAATTTTTTAATTCTGTCGAAATAACAAATAAACTAAATATTAGAAAGTTCCCTTTCAACACGATTAAAATCTTCAGCTGTTTGCTCAAGATAATTTGCGCACTTATCTAATCTGCCAGCAAAATCCAATATTATACCTGACTTAAATAATCTGCCCAAATTAATTATTGTGTCCCACTCTATGCCCAAATGCCAATACATATCGTTCATTTTTCTGTCAAGGTTTTTTGAGCGACTGCTTAAAGTTCTTAACTGTGAGGCATAGTTTTTCATAGTTGTTGTATTAATACTGAGGCACGGGTTTGCCGTTGCATATTTATAACCGGCGGAATGCTTATACAACCACTCTTTAGCTTTATTAACAAATGCAACAATTTTTTTATACGAATTAACAATCCATTCTTCTGCTCCAACAAGAATTTCGCCAACTTTTTTTATAATTGCAGTTAATTGTCCCAAAATAAATATCTGAGTATCGTATACTATATCGACAACTTGCTTAGTTATATTTTCAATCAGATTTATTATAACCCCAGCAACAACTCCTGAAAAAACTAAAGAAACAACCTGACCGGCAGCATTTACCAGTTCTTTTATTGAGTCCTCTCCTAATGTCAATAGAATAGTCGGAATACCTGCTGCGGCAAAAATAAAATAATCTTCAATTCCCGCTTTTGCACCATCCATGCCGACGTCTCGGTTTGACATAATTTTTTCGAGGATGGTCATCAGTGCCATAGCACAATTTCCCTGTTGGTCTTCTGGTAATTTACGTAAATCGTCCATTAATTCTCTGGCCATTCTGCCTAAATAACCAGGTTCACTATTAATCACATTACCGTTTTCATCTGTTCTCCATCCTATTTTTCCATTCTCATAAAGTGAAAATATATCATGTGCACTTTTGCCCTTTTGATCAATATAATATGTATTTTTATTAGGCGCAATAAGATTAATCAAAAAATGCACATAATCATTTTCGCCATTAATTGAATACATTTTATTTAACAATTCATCATATTTGCCATCTTTATTTATACTTTTAAAATATTTTATTGCACTTTTTGAAAAGCCTTGTCCATCAATAGAATAACACCCATCAATTTTGTCGTTATATTTCGATGTCATCATAACATATTGTGCTTCATTTCCGCCTTTTGAATGTCCGGTAACATAAAGCTTTCCTTTAGATTTATCTAAACTATTTTGTTCAACAACATAATCAAAATATTTTTGTGCATCTCTTTGCATATCTGTACTTTGTTCAGTAAAACCTTCTGCATTATCTCCCCATCTGCCATCACCAGTACCTCGATATGCAACATAAACATCACCATCTTTGCCTGGGAATTTATAAGCACAAGCTTGAATATAATCATCAGTTGCCTTTTTCCCTGCTGAATGTATTGCGCCTTTTCCATCTATATGACTATTGCTAAGAACTGTAACCTTTTTCAATTCCGGATTAGCATCCAACATTTCTTGCAATTGTTTTATCTTTGCCGGATCAAAACCAGTTCCTTTCAAATCATCAACTATTTTTTGAAGCGTTGTACCCTTCTTTGCACTAACGTAATCAGTTGCGTATTGGAAAGAATCAAAAATCATTGAATATTCAATATTTTCCTGTGTTCTACCGTCCATATTACTTTATCCATTCCCAATTCATTTGATTTTTTTCGTTCAATGTTCCATATAACTCACTAATATATTTGTCATCTGCAATTAATGTTTCTGCAAAATAGCTATTTTTCAGCTCGTCAGTCCATTCATCAACAAAATAAACATCAACAATAGTAAAACAAATACCACTGTTTTTTATTTCTTCACTAATCAATTCAAAAAAGGCTTCTTTACCCATAGCCATACTATTACTGTCTACAATTGCATTAATTTTTAAATTTGCTGATTTATTTGCAGCATATTGCTCAAACGAAACATTATTGTCTGTATTTCCAATAGAGCTACGTGAAATATTCACTTCATTATCAATATAATAATTATTGTTTTTGCATACAGAGTAAACTATCGTATTAATTTTTTCTTCAGTTTCTTTATAATATTTTATTCCAAGATAATTATCTATAACACGTCCATCGGAATATAATGCAACCCAAACAGAACGTTCCGGATATTTTGATGATTTAATTTCATACTCATTTTTATCGTTATCGAAAGTGCCTCCATAACGTCCCAAATATGTAAAAGTATCATCAGAATATTTATTATTTAGATACTCTGCAGGATCAAAATTTTCATTCAATAAACTATTATTCATACTGCAACCTCCAACAACAGTCACTAACGTCATTATTAATAAAACAAAATTAATAAATGCTTTTGTCTGTTTCATATTCTCACCTATATATTTCATCAAGTTTAACTTGTAATTTTCAAATTCAGTGGTGAGATGGGCAGGCAATAGCTTGCCCATCTCAAATTAATTTAATTATTTAAACGCTTCTGCAAGATTTGTGTTTGATGTTTCAGTAGTAACATAATCTGCTGCTACGTTTTGTCTTAAAAACTTTACGTATGCATCAATAATGTCATGATAATTTTGGAAATACTTTGCTGCGAATGAATCATAAGCAGACATTGTTGCCTGGGCTGCATCGCCCTGCCATGTTGATGACAAGCCTTTGATTGCTGTCTGACTGTCTTCAAGAGTAGTCTTAAGCTTTTTGTTACTGTTATCAATGCTTGTTGCAATTGCTTCAACCTGATCGGTACTGATTTTAATTGTTCCAGCCATTTTTAATATTCCTTTCTAAATTAATTTGCAAGATTTTTTACTGCAGCAGTGATAGCATCTTGACGTTGCTTATAGTTTGATGACTGCTGTGTAAGGGTTTCTGAAGCGCTCTTCAGTTTTTGAGCCATTTGGCTCAATTCTTCGGTAAAGCCTTTAATTTGGTTGCAAAATGCAACATTGTCTTCGCCCTGCCATGCATCGCCCATAGTTGTTGCATCTGACATCAATTGCTTTGCAATAGTATCATAACTAGATGAGAGTTCTGCAAGCTTAGAAGCAGCGCTATCAAGCTTTGATGGATCAACTTGAATGTTCTTTCCCATAATTTTTTCTCCTTATAATAATTATTTATATCAACATCAGTTTTGAGCCGTTTTTTATTTCAAGCTCATAAACTGACAAATTGATATTAAAGATTTTTCCCGACTCTGCATCGCACAAAATCGTTGAGGAATCTGGTTTGAATTTTCCTCCTGATAATTCACTTAATGATTTTGATACCAAAGACACAACTTCGCTCATTTTGCTGGTTTGAGGAATAAAAACATCAAATGAACGTCTTGCTGCAGGAACTGATACTTCAACTAAAACCTTATCCATTATTACTTCTCCTCCCCATCATTAATCAATTTAATCTTAACTGCTTTACCTGAATTAATAGAATAACCAAAAGCCGTAGACATTTCTTCATTCATATCGCTTGTAGTTTTATTTAATTTTATGTAGTATTGATCTGCAACACCGCTGCCAACCCAAACGCCATCAGATTGAGATACATTTCCGACATACCATTTTTCAAAATTAAACGAAGAAACATTCTTTGATGTTTCGGCAATCAAAATGTAAATATTTAGCTTTACACTTCCCTTTTCGAGAATCAAGCTAAGCTTTTCTGCTTGTTCTTCTGTCAACTGTTCCTGTAAATCCTTCAATGAAGAAATCACATATACAAGAGTTGGATATTCAGGATATTCACTATCCGATTCCTGTGCTTCTTTAATGGTATTATGTCTTTCGAGAACAATATCGAACAATTCTTCAACAGCAGCAGATACTTCTTTTTTGCTTGACAAATATTTTGCCGAAGAAGAAACATTATCAGTCAAATTAGCTGCGTCAATTATAGTTGTATCTAAATCAGAAAGTGAAGATAAAACCGTTGATAAAGTAGAAACAAAGCCGTCATACTCTCTGCTTTCAGACTGCACAAAGGAAATATAATTCTTCGACAAATCAAAATAATTAATTTCTAATGACGCAGTCTCAACACCTATAGGAATTGATAACGAGCCCTTAGTTACATACTGCTCAATAAAGTCAATATTCACCTCTTCAGGTAAAACAGGTATACCTTTAGCCTTAACCGAGCTGTTAATATTCAATGTTTGGCAATAATTCTTTATTTGCGCAAATTGATTATCAGGTTCAAAAGCATAGGCAGTTTGGAACTCATGGATTTCTTCCATCTTACATAATCCACGACCCTTAAATTTAGATGGAATAATTCCCTCAGTTTTACCCAAAATTGCGGAATAATCACTTTCATCTGTCATTTGAAGAACAATTGATTGACCGATATTCTGTTGCATTCTAAATCTAACGGCATTTGTATTTGTTCCTGTAAGAACAAAGTAAATACCATATTTCGTGCCTTCTCTTGTCAAGTTCAACATTTCGCCCTCAAAATCCTCATACATTTCTGAAAATGCTGCATAGTTATTTATAGCAACAACTATTGCTGGTTCTTTTTTCATTGAATTTTTATTGTAGGAAATTATATCTCCGCCATAATCTGAAAATAATTTTTTACGAGTTTCAATCTGACCTAACAAAAGTTTAATTAAATTAGTAACCTTTTCCTGTTCATGCGATAATACAACGTCGCCGACGTGCGGAGCCTTAGCAAACGCAGTCATTGTTTCCGAAGCAAAATCCAATATATAAATATTCAGTTCTTCCGGAGTATAGGAGCTTATCAATGAATAAAGCATTGAATTTAAAAATGTTGTCTTACCGCTGCCTGCCGCACCGTAAATTACGGTATTTCCTAAATCAGTCAAAGAAAGAGTTAAAATATCTTGACTTTGATTCATAGGATCGTCATACTCACCAACTACCGCTTCGATATCATAATCAGGTCTTTGATAGTTATACTTTTTCTTTACATCTTCGATATAAATTACAGCTGGAATAGGTTCAAGCCACAACGGTCTTACGGAAATGTGTTCTTGTTCTGCCAATTCAGATAAATAATCGGTAATAGCATCAATTTGTTTTTTAGGCTTTTGAACGCTTTTTCTTTTATCTATTTTAGCTGAGCTTATAACATGACCTACATTATCTATTATTTCAATACTGTCATCAACTTGTCCATCAACTTTATCAGATGGATAATACGGAGCACCTGACCACGCAGACTGTCCAAGCTTAAACATTTCATTATAACCAACTTGAAGATAGAAGCGTCCCGTATCCTGAAGCTCGGCAGCTTCCGGACGTTTAAGCATATCCATACTGTCAGCTTTGTCCTGAACCTTCAAGCATGCCTTAAATTTAGCGTTTGACCAAATTTGGTCATCAACAACACCGCTTGGCTTTTGGGTTGCGAGTATAAGATGAACGCCTAAACTACGACCGATACGGGCAGCACTTACAAGCTGAGTCATAAATTCCGGTTGCTGTGTTTTCAGCTCAGCGAACTCATCGGAAATAATAAACAAATGCTGCAACGGTTCTTTTACTGTACCTTCACGATACATTTTTTGATATTTATAAATATCAATATTACTAATGCCTGTTTGCTTACTTGCCTGAGCAAATATTCCCTGTCTACGTCTTAATTCACTTTGAATAGAAATAAGAGAACGATTTATTGCAGCACCATCTAAGTTTGTGATAATACCCGCAATGTGCGGCAACTTCTCAAACGCTTTCGCCATACCGCCGCCCTTATAGTCAATTAGAACAAACGAAACCTCGTCAGGATGGTAGTTAATTGCAAGCGACAAGATATATGTCATAATAAATTCCGATTTACCTGAACCTGTCATACCGGCAACCAAGCCGTGCGGGCCATGATATTTTTCATGTAAATCTAATTTGAATGCATCACCGATAGTATCGACACCAATCTGTGCTGCCAAAGTCTTAGTAGGATCATTTTCCTTCCATCGACTCAAAACATTTAAATGTTCAATTTTACCAACACCATACATTTCAAGGAAAGTAATCATTTTTGGCAAGGTATATGTTTCATCGCCGTTATTAAGCTTAATATTTGACAATGCTACACTTAACTTATTAAGGTTTTTGTCGATATAAATATCAGGTTTAAATTCTGTGATTTTACCGGAAACATCGTTTTTGTCGTAAATCTTTCCTTGATTTTTATCCAATTCAATTACATTACTGCACTCTTTTGGAAGATTTTTTAATTCATCAAAAAAAGTCAATATTGAAAAATTGTAATTTTTCTTGTTTTCATAGATTTTTTTGATTATATCAGCTCTTAACGAAAGGCTTTTATCAAATGCAAAAATTATATAATAAGGACTTACATCTTCTAATTCATCATCCTTCATATTCATTCTTGACTCAAATTCAGCATCGAGATATGAAGAAACATCCTTAATGTCATCAAAGTCTTTTGCTAAAAATCTAAATGATTTATCATCGTTCCAAATATGAGGCAACCACTTTACATAATCAAATTTATTTGTATCTTTTTCATTGAGTATAAATACAAGTTTAACCTCATCATAGCTGTATAGTGAGGCAAGCTGTAAGATTAATCCATTTGCAAATTTAATTGCATTACTTCTGTCACCTATAACACCGGTAACATTATTCTCAAGCAATGAAACAGAAATCGGAACATTTTCAATAACATGCGGTGCTTCACACAAATCAAGCAATTGTTCCTCAAGTTCATCTCTTTCTATTTCAAACTTTCTTTCCGGATATTGAACATCAATATCCATTGCCACTGTGCCTTTTCCGACATTTATTTTCAAGAAATCGTTTTGACCGAACGAACGATCCCACAATTTTCTGCTTGTATTAATAATTCTGTTTTCGCACTCTTTAATATCAACACTGTTTTCAAGCAAAATCTGCTTTTGTTTTTCACATTCCTCGTTAAACGAGCTTTTTATTCTTTCAAGATATTCTTTATATTTTTCTTGTCTCAGATTTTCTTTCTGTGTTTTTTTCTTTTTTTCATATTTTTTTGAAATAATCGGCCACAATACCGTTCCTAAAAGCATAAAGCCTGAAGTCACAGCAGACATAAAGTTACCTTGCATAACACCGTAAACAGCAGTTGCCATAGATGCCATTCCCATTGTCATTGAAGGTCCTATTGCCATCATTATAGGCATTTCTTCACCAAGCTGATTTTGCGGCGGTGCATCAATTTTAAATACTGCAGTTTCAATATCTCTTTTAAATCTTGGGGATCTATAAAAAAATTTTTCCTCTACATCATCAAAATCAAAATCATAATCATCTGCAGAATCTGCCTTCTGTGGAACATAACTAATTAACAACGACGTATTTACGTTCACGCTGTTATCAGGATTGTTAATAGCAATCATACTATTACCTACAATGATAATAGTACCCATTATGTAAATCACATCTCCGAAATTCAAAGAACTTGATTTAACTCTTCTTCCATTTACAAACGTTCCGTTAGAGCTATCATTGTCAACAATAGACCATTTACCGTTTTTAAATGTCAATTTTGCATGATTACTTGAAACATAGTTGTTATTAATAACAATAGAGTTATTAGATTTTCTTCCAATATCTAATGACACATCGTTTTTAAACAGATATTTTTTAAATTCAACTCTGTCATCTGTACTCGGTTCAACAAACACGAAACATTTTTCATGAGATTTTCTGCTTTTTAAGTTGTAAATGCTCATATCTTTAATTTCACAAGCATCTACTTCTTGCTTGTTATCAACAATCACAACTTGCTTTGTAGTTTTTAAAATCCATTTCTCGTCAACACCTTCAATATTTACTCTTATACCCGAATCAGAAATCAATGAATATTGTCCTCTGATTTTTTCAGGAAGAGTCAAAGAAAGCATTGTATTTTTGTTAAATAATGATGCTATCATACGCAAGCCCCTTTTATATTAAAATCAAAATTATAAGTTCTCGAAGAAAGCTCATAATTTTGGCTTTAATCAATCACAGCCGGTGCGGCGACAAGACGCACCGACTGCTTTTAAATCAATGATTATTTATTCTTTTTTGAATTTTTATAATCTTCTGTTGCCTTTTCTTCCCTCTTGCGAAGCTTTGTTGCAACAGCAAAACCGCATGCGCCGATTGCAACGGCAATTGCCGCAATGCTGCACCAGAAAAGGACTGTGTGAGCATACCAACGAGTGAATGGGTTTGTTGATACGGTAATAGTTGAGTTAAATTCGAGTGATGACGAATCGAAATTAACTGCTTTATTATTTGAATCACCTGTATCTGTAACATTGCCTGCAAGGTCTGTGATAACAAATCTTACATTTTCCTTAGAACACTCGCCGATTGTGAACTTGCCATTATAACTTGTTACGTCCTCTATATAGCCTGCTACATTTTCTTCCTTTGAATCCTTGCTTCTGATACGGTCAACAGAGTCAATGCCGTTTTCATTTACATAATAAACGTCAATGCTCTTAATACCGATAGAATCAAAGATTTCATAGCTTACATCAAGCTTTGTTGCATTAACAACTGACTTCTCAAGACCCGAAACACTCTTAAGAGCCGGTGCAGTCGTGTCAAGTCTAAAAATAACATCGGCATCTTTATAATTGATATTTTCAGATTTATTTCCCACTTCATCCTCGGAAGCAATATAAATCTTATAAATACCATCAATTGCCTTGCCGTTATCATCTGTAAACAAATCTTTACTGATTGTGTAATTATACTGATACCAGCCGCTTTGACCGATTTGAACAGTGCTGTTTACCACCGGATTAACCGTAAGCTGACCGTCGCCGAATTCTACCGGTGAGCCGTCACGGGTAACAACAACTTCAAGTGTGCCCTTTACAAGCTTATCAGGGTTATATTCGGTGATGACAAGATTGTTATCAATTGACTGAACGTATGAATTGTTCAAATCATTTACCAAATACTTATTCAAAGCATATACAGAGCCGAAGCGATTTACCGTAAACTTAACTGTTTGGCTTGACTTATTACCTGCCTTATCGGAAATATTTACAGAAAGGGTATAAATACCGTCATTTTCCTGAAGCTTCTTAAAAGTTTCCTCATTAGCTGTGAACGAGCCGCCCTTTGCATTTTTGGAAATCTTAATAAAGTCGCTTGTAACGTCTTTATTAATTTCGTTCTTTCTTGTTCTCAAAAGTTTAATTTCACTGTTTGCGATATTGATATCGTTAAATGAAATTGAAGGAAGCACTGAGCCTTTATATGACTTTCCGTTTTCAACGCCCTTAATCGAAGGCTTAGCAATTGTTGTATCAACGGTAAAGTCCTTAGCGGCAGTACCGCTAAACTTAACGCCCTTATCCTTATTGCCTGCCTTGTCGATTACCTGCATATCAAAGGTGTAATCGCCATCTGCATTATATTTGATAGTAGCAGTATAAGTATTACCCTTTCTGCTCCAAGAGGAAACAGTAGGCTCAGCGATATTTGAGCCGTCTTTAGCAGATGTTCTCTTGTAAATAATTCTGCTTGCAGCTGTAGAGAAGTTATGCTCAACTACCGTAATAGTTGCCGTACGGTAAGCGTTGAAATACTTGTCGTTAGTGGCAGTATTATTATCGTAGCTTACAGATACAACAGGTTTTGTATTATCAACAGTAAATGCGATATCAATTGCTCTGTCGGCATCGTTTTGAGCTGTATATTCCGCCGTCTTATCACTGCTGAATTTAACATTTTTATTATCCGACTTATAATTTACACTCTCGGCATTTGCAATATGAGAAGTAATATCCGAAGCGCTTACCTTGAAGTTGTAATCACCGTCTGCAGTGAACTTGGTTGTCATTTTATAAACAAAACATTCTCTGCCGTCGATAACTTGAGTGCCGACGTACTTAAACTTAGGCTTAGGAGATACGTTAGTCTGTTTATTGTTATCGTCTGTACGCTTAACGTCAAATACTACGTCTGACTGAGAGAAGTTACGCTCGTAAACATAGATATCCGCTTCTCTTGAGCCCTTGAAATAACCGTTAAATTCTTTATCGTCATTTTCGTTCATTTGAACTGCAATTTTAGGAGCGGTCTTATCAATAGAGAGTGTTTGAACAACGTTCTTTGTAACATTGCCTGCTCTGTCGGTAAGGGTGAATTTAATTTGGATATTATTGCTGTCGTTTGAAACCTTGATTGTGTTCTTCAAATTAACAATAAGATTTGTATTAGCCTCACCTGTTGCCACCCAATCGCCGAGGCAGTCGTCACTATAGCCCTTCTTTGCTACAGAGGTAACCTTGCCGTTATTATCAACGGTAACTGTACCTGCCTGCTTCTTATCGTCAAACGGAGAAACGATTTCCCAATCAATTTGTCTGATACCTGAATATGTATCTGCAATTTCAACGTCAACGGTAGTATCTGCGCCGTAAAGGTTATTGCCGTTTTCGTCCTTAATATCAGCGCCGTTTGCATCCTTGCTGTCCTTTAAAGTATACTTGATTGCGCTTGTCTGAGTATGAAGGTCAGGGCTTTCGATTACTGCGCCGTTCGGCTTTGAAAATGTGTCAGGAGTATGACCTACATTATCGCAAGCCTTAGCATAAATCTGACCCTTGAAGTTAGCCTTTACAGTAAATGTAATTTGGTTATCCTTATTTACAGGCTCTGTTTTTACTTCACTCTTTACGCCGTCCTTATCAACAGTGTAATATGTGATAGATTTAACGCCTGATGACGGTTTTTCATCATTTGCTGTTACTGTAACCTCTGTATCCTTAATGAAGTAATAACCGTAAGAGGTTTCCTCAACAGGAGCAGTATTTGCACTTTCAACAGACTTATCAAATGCGTAGCCCTTCGCTGTGAATTTGAAATCGGTAACAGACGGGGTTGAACTGTCCTTATAGATTGTCTTTGTAACAGAACTCATATCGTTGCCGGCATTATCTGTTGCGTCAACCTTGATTGTATATGAGCCGTCTGAGTTTGCCTTAAGCGTTGAAGTATTAAGAGTTAATGAAATTTTATCGGTTTTAGTGTCTGTATTAGTGTCTGTATAAGTTTGCTTAATTTCATTGCCTTTTGCATCGACAGTTATCGTCTCAAATTTATCGCCTACCTTTTGGCTTAATAAAATGCTTGCAATACCTGAACAGGTGCCGTTATCCTCAGGGTCGCAAATGTCAATTTTCAAATCAACATCGCCCGGATACCAATCGTTGCTGTCACCTGTTGCGCTGTTTTTATCCTGTGCCGGAGTTGGGCAAGTAATTGACGCTTCGGGAGCAACAGTTTCAATCATAAGCTTTTCTGTCTTGATATTTGAATTGCCTGTTGTGGCGGGAGCAAACTTTTCGGTTTCATTTTCAACGTTATCGACTGCCTTTGCAGCAAGTAAAACGTCTAAATACGTTTTGCCTTTTTCTGTTTCAACAACGTCTTTTGGAAGAGTAAATGTTGCGGTGTAAGTGCCGTCAGTGTTTTTAACGATTTTTTTATTTTCAGTACCGAGAATCTCATATTCGGCAGAAGCGTTTGTTGCGTCCTTGCCGTAAAGAGTAATGCTCTTAACGCCTGCCGAAGCATTTTTATCCTCAGCAGTTACGCTAACCTCAACCGTTGTATTTGAATATGTACCAAAGGTTAAGATATGAAGAAGTTTATCCTTAAAGGATTCGCTTTTGTTAAATTCAAATTTTTTAATTTGAGGTTTTGTTGTATCAATATAAAGCTTATCGTTTATGCTTGTATCATTTGATTTGCCTGAAACATTAGTTACTTTTACCTCAAGTTTATTTTGACCTGTCTTTGTTTTTAAAGCAGTATTGATATAAATTGTTTTTTTGGTTTCTTTGGTTTCCGAAAAATCAATATCAATATCATTTTCACCTTTCTTTTCAGAAATCTTTAAGTCATTATTATCCGAATCCTTTACAGTATCAATTTTCTTTCCGTTTAATATAACTTCAATGTATTTAATACCGTTTTTATCATTTAAATCGACTTTAAAATCAGCGTCACCGTTAAACCAAACGATACCGTTTTCGGCATCATATCTTTTTAAATTCTCCTTCTTGTTATCGGCAATTGTTATAGTTGCTGACGGAGTTTCATTTGAAATAGTAACCGAATCACTCTTAACGTTTGATTTAACAGAGGTTGGATAAGTTATTTCACTTACATTACCAGCATTATCTGTTACGGTTGCAGAAACCGGTGTTTTATCGGCTGAGGTAATTTTAAATTCAGCTTTACCGTCTATTACAGATCTGGTTTCGCCGTTAAAAGTAATTTCTTTAGCACCTGATTGCACATTGCCACTATCAGAAGCTGTAATTGTAACCGTAATAGCATCGCTTGCGTATGTACCGTGTGTGCAAGCATTAAGACTAATTGCTTCAAATTTAAATTCATCAATTGTCGGTGCAGTCCTGTCAATCTTTGATTCAAATGTTTTCACTTTACTTACATTGTTTGACTTATCAACGGCATAAATATAATATGTCTTATTTTCCTCATTTGAAATCTCGAAAGAATATTTTGTCTTGTCTGCATTTAATGTAGCTTCGTTTGTTGCATTTGCATAACCAACTTCTGTGCCATATACAACCTTTTCAATACCGCTTGACGGATTATCAGCAGTATTTTTATCAGAAACAGTACCTGTTACTGTGTAAGAATCGGAATTTGTCCAATTCATCGGCTCAACCGTAATAGTAGGTGCGTCCTTATCAATAGCAATTAATACATTCAGTTGACTTATATGCTTATTTGAGGCGCCTTTACCCTTTGAAGAAGCTATTGAATTTATTTTTACGGTACTATTAATTTGTTTGCTTGTCGAATAACCCCACAAAATAGATGAATTAATCTGAACCTTACTATATTCAGTTCCGCCGCTAATTGTAGCTATTGCATCTTTTTTTAATACAAATACATTGGTTCCGTTTTTAGCTACATACTCATTAACAGGAGCAGAAGAAAAAGTAATTTTATAATATTTGTTTGAAATAATGTCAGCCGGAATAGATGAATTGATTTTATCAAATTTCACCTCTACCGTAACGTCGGCTTTAATATCAGAAATTGTATATTTATATCCGTTTTCGGTTTCAGTCAAATTATCAACAACCAAACCATTGACTTTAACTATTTCTATATCATAACCCTTATCAGGTGTGATTGTAATATCAGTGCTGCCGTTATAATCCACAGTAGCAGGGCTTGCTGTCGCTGTTCCGTTTTCGCCTGAATTTACAGTTACATTAAATGTATTAATTGCAAATGTAATTGTTACGCTGTGAGCCTTATTATCGTCAAAGGTTTTTGAATACTTAGTTGTAGCATTGTTAAAATCAACGTCATCTACACTTTTTCCATCAATTTTTACCTTTGCAATATGATAATTTGTTTCGGCAACAGCTGTAAATCCTGCCACATCACCCTGCTTAAGAATAATTTTACCGCCGCTTGTCACTAGATGATTGTCACTATTGTCCTTAACCGTACCGTTTTTGTTATAATTAATTGTAATTTCATAAGTAGGTCTATAGAAACTTACACTTACAGAATGATTCTCTGTAACATTTTTAAGTGCATCAACTTTTGAAAGGTCATAGATTTCCAGACCCTTGGCGTCATCAATTTCGTTGCCGTCAACGGTCAAAGTTTTAATAACATAATTTGTATCGGCTTTTGCAACAATTGTGTCTTTTTGAAGGTCCTTGCCGTAATCAACCATAGTGTTATCGCCGGTAATTTTACCGCCGGCTGCGGTTACTTTTGCTGAAATGCCAAACTGCTTAAGAGAAAGCTTTTCATCGCCGAAATTCTCATCATGAGAAGCATTGACAGTCTTTTTAACCTCGTTGTACTGCTTATCAACATTAAATTCGACGCTATACTCAACGTCCTTATAAACGTCAAAGCTGTATTTGCCGTTATCGTCTGTATTACCGTCGAATGAAATATCGGTAAAGCCTACAGGAGAATAAGTGAATCCAAGATTTTCAACGGGCTTGTCGCTTTCATCTACAATTCTGCCGGATACCTTAACCGTATTGACTGCCGTCAAATCTGTATTACTTAATGTAAATGAAGTATCGCTTGGCACAAAATTATCATTATGATAATCCCCGAAACCGTACAATTTTGTAATTTTCAAATCGTATGCAGTTTCATCATCAAGATTATCAAATTTTGCCTCACCTTTTTTCATCTCTTGCGTAAACTTATTTTCCGCATTGTTTTTATCTGTCAACGTAACAGTACCGGAATAGTTATAATCTGCAATAGATATAACATATTTGTTTTTAATTGCAGCAAAAACAGATGCAAAGCCTACAGGCAATGTTCCGATAACAAGAACCACCGCCAAAAGGATTGCAACAAGCTTTTTGCTGACTAACTTTTCATTAACCATATTTATTACCTCCTCTTCTTAAATTTATGGTTTAAATTGTTTCATTCGTATGAATCAAAACAATACTTTTAATAACTTTAAATCCGTCTATCTTAGCATTTTGGCTAACGTTCGGCTGAGCCTCTGCGTTGCTCAAAACGGTTGTTTCATCATCTGCAAGAAGCTCGGTAGCCTCAGAATTATTACTGAGAGGAACTGTTGCGTTTGATTTATTGTTTTGAGGCAAAGGTGCAGTTGCATTATCGTCATAAACGCCTTTTCTAAGAGGAACTGTTGCATTTGGATCAGCTTTTTTAGCTGCGTTTTCCTCTGCATTTTTTTCAGCCTTTGAAGTCTTAGACTTTCCCTCAATCTTATCGGTCAAAGTGCCTCGTTCAATCGCTGACGGTGACGGACGGTGAGCCTTATTGCCTGTTTTATCGTTTTTATCTCTCATTTGGGCAATGGATTTTCTCGCCGTTCTGCCGCTGAGTTCTCCTATAACTTGAGGAATATTAAACCTGATAAACGCATATATCGCCACAAGAAGTGAAACTGCAGCAATAACGAAAAAAACAATTGAAACTGTATTTATTGTCATTATTATTGCTCCCTTCCTGCCGAATTTGCGACATTTTCATATGCTCTTTCAATATTCTTTGTATAATCCTTATACGCTTTTAGCACCTTTTGCTGAAGTTTTTCATTAATATCTGAGGAAGCGTCAATCTTTTGTGCATTATTATTTATACTGTCAAAAATCTCAATTACGGTGCTCTTATCAATTCCGTTTTTGGCAAATGACGTTCTGTAATCGTTCAAGAGATTTTCAAATTGATAGTAAAGAGTAAGCTCGACATAAACCTGATTTTTGCTAAACTGATAGCCCTTATCAAGATTATCACCTGTCACGCAATACTTAATGCTTTTAACAAGTTTTTTATAATCCTCGTCTGTAGCCTGATTTCCGTTATTGTTATTTACAAAATCGTTATAGAACTTACAAATTTGGTTAAAGCTGTTTGCGATATTGTAATAGCTTGAACTTTCGCCCATTTCCACAACATATTCAAAATATTTTTCAGCACTCAAAGCTGCTTCCAGTTTAGAACCGCTATCGCTTTGATAGAGGTTAAATATTGCATATCCCGTTTCAAAGCAAAGTTTATCATAATCGCCGCTGAGCTTTAATTTATCTTGATTTTCGCCGAATTCTTTACTGAATGTATTAATATCGTATGTAACTTCTTTATCCTCGCTGTCCTTTGTTTTGCAAGAAAGAAGTTTACCGGCGTCGGTACTTTTTTCAATATATTTCAAATAAGCGTCAGTTTTTGTACCGTCAAGTTCTATTGCTTTAAAGCAATTTTCAGCAGTAGTGTCGGCATCAACGGAAGTATCAATCAAACCGTTTGAAGTAACATATTTTTCATAATTGTTTACGTCTGTTTTATGCTTAACTGCCATTCCTACAACACCGGCGATTGCCATAATAATTGCAAGAGCCAAAGAAATAATAAAAATTGCAAGCTTACGCTTTTGCTTTTTCTTATAATCAATACCGATAAGCTCATAATGTTCAAGGTCATACATAAGCTCATTACAGTTTTGGTAACGGTCATTGGGATCCATTTGAACACATTTATCAATAATGATTTCTAAGCCGTCGGAAAGTTCCGGATTCCACTGCCTGATAGGAACATAATCGTTCTTTTTCGGATCAACACCTGTTACAAGGTGATGCATAGTCATACCGAGAGCATATATATCCGACCTCGGATCTGTTTGACGTGAGCCAAACTGCTCCGGCGGTGCATATCCCTTAGTGCCGAGAATAGTTGTATCGGCAAGGTTTTGCTCCTTATACTCACGTGAAATACCAAAATCTATAATCTTAAGATTACCCTCGGGTTTGAGCATAATATTTGCCGGCTTCATATCCCTATAAATGATAGGAGGCTTTTGCGAATGTAAATAGCCTAAGGTATCGCAAATTTGCTTAGCCCAATCGATTACAACTTCTTCGGACTGAGCACCCCATTCCTCAAGCACCTTATCAAGCGACTCTCCCTCTACATAGTCCATAACTATATAAATTTGAGGATCGTCTTCCTTGTCAATAATATCGACAATTCTCGGGATAGCCGGGTGATCAAGCCTTTTCATAAGTTCGGTATCATCGGGAACTTTATTCAACACTGTCTCGTTATTTTTGCCTATACCTCTTCTTTGAATAACCTTAACAGCCCACTGCTTATTAAGCCTTAAATCCATAGCAAGATAAACAACGGACATACCGCCTTTGCCTATCTGCTTAAGTATTTCATATTTTCCGTCAATGACGGAACCTCGTTCTATAGCCAAAACTGCACCACCTTACTCATAGCATTTCAAAAGAGCAACCGTGATGTTGTCTTTTTCGTTTCTGCTTTTAACCAAATCAATTAAATATCTGCTGTTTTTTTCCATTGCCTGTTCGTCGCTTAAATTATCAAAGTTGAAATTTTCATAAATTTCTTCATTCGTAAGCACGTGCCTGAAACCGTCGGAGCAAAGCATATAAACGCTGTTTTTATCCGTCTTTCCCAAAATCATTTGAGGTTCAACATTACGGGAAGCACCTATACATTGAAGAAGCATATTTCTTTTTGGATGAATTTTCGCTTCTTCGGCAGTCATTCTTCCGGCTTTGATTTCTCTCGCAATAAAAGTTTGGTCCTCAGTAAGCTGGTTAACGCTGTCTGTAATGCCATAAGCACGTGAGTCACCTACATGAGCAATCAAATACTTATCCTTAATAAAAAGCATAGCAGTCAAAGTAGTACCGACTGAGTTTTCAATCCTGTTGCCATACTGACCGATTAAGTAATTCTGTTCCTTTGCCATTTTTGCCCACTCGTCCGAAAGAGCACTCCACGAAAGTCTTTTAAGCGACAACGGCAATTCTTCTTCAAACCATTTTGAAAATGCCTTTACAACAGTTGCGCTTGCAAGTTCACCCTTATCAAGTCCGCCCATTCCGTCGCAAAGGACAACCATTGCAATCTGACCGTATTTTTCACTTTGTGCAATTTTTACGCACACGCTGTCCTGATTTGTTTTTTTCGTGTTACCTATATCGGTAACAGCTGATGCAAAATATTTCATAAGAATTCTCCTAATTTACGCCCTTTGGATTTTCACCGAATTCATTTGCGCCGACTTGACTGTCAGTACAAAACCAAACAAGCATAATTATTTGACCTACCAAAGGAATCAATGCAAAGAATATATAATACCAATCCTTACCTAAATCGTGCAATCTTCTCACCATCAAAGCAAGCGTAGGCACTAAAATTGCTATCGTATACAAACCGCCTATAACCGGTCCGACATAAGGTATCATACTTACAAGGGAAACTAAAACATTTGCTAATACAGCATACCAATATTCGCTTCGCCTTGCCCTACCGGAAAAATTAGTATAATTTTTCCAAAACTTTATATAACAATCCTTAAATGAAGGCTTTTCAATTATATTTGAGTATTCACTTTGATTATTGCCGCCTTGATACAGGTTGTTATTTTGATACGAATTGCCGTTTTGATACGGACTATTGCCACTTAAGACTGTCGTTTCCTCAGCCTTATCATCAAATTCGCTTTCATTGAGCAATGTTGTTGCCTCTGTGTCATAAAAATCTGTCGGTGCATCGGCATCGTTCACTTCTTCAACAGTCGTGCCACAAACAACACAAAAAGCATCATTATCGTGGAGCTGTGCTCCGCAAGTTTTACAAAATTTCATCGTTCTCCTTCAAAATTATTAATAAATTATTTTTTGTCCAATGAATCGCATAGCATCTGACTGCGCTTTTTTCAATGGAAATTGTTACTGTATATTGTCCGTCTTCTATTGTGTATGTATATTCCATACCAATTTCGGACAAATACTCATAATGAGCCTCCTAATTTATATATGAAATTCAAATTCTTCATTTGCGAAGGTGATAATATCACCGTCAAAAACCTGTACCTCTTCTTTAGGGCTTAGCCTGTTGCCGTTTACGTAAGTGCCGTTTGTTGAATTTTCATCCTTAACAAAATAGCAATTATTCCTTGTAATAATATCTGCATGAATACGGCTGATGGCATTATTATTAGCCACAAAATAATCGACGTAGCTTCGTTCCTTGCCTATGCGAAAAACGGGTTTATTAATGTCTGTTCTGTCAAAACTGTTTTTTCTTATTAAATAAGGGTATGTAATTTGAGGTCCTTCACTCAAAAGAGAAGTCGGCTCATCATCACTCAAAAGAGAAGTTGCCTCGTCCTCATCTAAAAGTGAGGTTGGGTCGTCGAGATCACCCTCATTAAGAAGTGAGGTTGGGTCGTCAATATCACCCTCATTAAGAAGCGAGGTTGGGTCGTCGAGATCACCCTCATTAAGAAGCGAGGTTGGGTCGTCATAATCGGGAGCAGGCTTTCTTCTTTTATCCATATCGTAGTAAATATCCTTTCCGTTTTTAAACGAGCCGAGATATTCACTTTGTCCGTATTTTTGCCTTTTAACCTGCTTATAAATTTGAGGATAAACATCAAGCAAATATTTTTCTATATTGATAACGGACACTGCCTGAAGCCCCTTTAAATAGGCTATAAAATTATTAACACATTTATAGTCCTCATTTAGCGCAAGTGTTACGGAATATGCAACGTCATATAAAAATGACGCCAAGTCTAATGAAATAGCACTTGAATAAATTGGCTGATAAACAAAATGAAGTTCGTGCGTCATTTCGTTTACAAAGACATATTTCATATTAAGTATCAAATTATTAATATTAAAGGAATTTCTGCCGATAGATTTAACTGCCTCTAATATTTGTGCTATAACCAAAAAGAAATCGTTTTTGGTTATACCTTTTTTTAAATAAGCTTCCAGCTTTATTCCCCCGGGAGAAAGGTAGGATAATTTCTTTTCTCCCTCAACAGTCGGCTTCATAATTCCACGGATTATTTTGGAATTGAGAATTTCAACTTCACGAGCATTAATTTGCTCGTCTTTTGAGAGTTTACTCTTAACAGTAATTTGGGAGTTTTTAAATTTTACCTTCAATTTAGACACGTCAGCTTCTCCTATCAAAAACAGCAAACATTTTGAAAAATGATTAAAATATTCCCTATTTTTGCAAATTGTAAATAAAATAAACTTTTTTCATTTCTCAAAAAGCGTATAAAAATAAACACTTACACTTTTCGTTTATACATTGTTAATAATTTTACTTAATTTAACAGGATTCGGCAATATGTTTATGGTGACGGACTGCTTTTACGTGGTAAATAACTTAACGCAATGTTAAAAATAATGATATAATGTATCTATAATTTTAAAATTATGTTATTATATAATGTATGAATTGAATAAACAGGAGAATAGGACAATGATAAAAATTGCGATTTGCGATGATTCAAGCGAATTTGATGAAATATTAACGTATAAAATCAAAAATGCACTTTCAAAGCTTATTGATATTGATTATAGTGTAGCAAGTTTTACGGATTTAGATACATTCAAGCAATATTACGACAACAACAGAGTAGACATTGCTTTTTTAGACGTAATGGTTAATGATAAAAATGCAATTGATTGGTCAATTTTAAATATGCGCAACAATTATACGCAATCTGTTTTTATGACATCTTATCCGCAATGTGCCTATAACCTTTCAGAAACGAACTGTTGTTACTTTATTATCAAGCAAAAGATGAATGACGAAGCAATAACAAGTGCATTAAGAAAAGCTTTGAAAAATACAACACAAAAGAAAAATGATATGACAATTGTAAAATCAGGCAACAAAAACATAGCCATAAACTTTAATGATCTTGTTTATATCGAAACGTTCAACAACAATCTTGTATTACATATATCAAACGAAGAGCCTATATGTATTTATTCAACGCTTAAAGAATATGAAAAAGCGCTTCCGCCTAACTTTTTGCGATGCCATAAATGCTTTATGGTAAATATGAACCACATAATAAGCTTTGAGAAATACGAATTCAAAGTAACTTCAGGTAACGAAATACCTATTCCTCCGAAAAAGTATTCTAAAATTGTAGATATTTACAAAGACTATATAGAAAATATTTAGGAGTATTTTCACGGCAATGGCATATGTTAATTTATTGGAATTTTTTCCTTTTACATTTTTAATGCATTTTATAAGAACAATTATTGTATTTAATGTTGTACATCAAATTTTGGAAGACAAATACAACAGTTTTGTAACGTTTTTATCATTGACTGTTACCGGAATGGTTTTTTCATACATATTTCTACCGATAACAAATGAGAAAAACGAATTTATAATTTTAGCTGCGTATTATTTATTACTTTTTGCGGTTCTTTTCTTTGTAACAAATGCGACCTTTTTTGCTCGAGCAATTTCAATAATTTTCGGTTTGATTACATATACGTTTTCAGCGCTTGTCTCCTCAATAGCACTTTCTATGTTTGGAATTAATATAGCAAATTCATTCAGTTATGAAATACCGACAATGATTTACTTTGCAAATCTTTTATTTATTTTTTCCTTTTCATTTATATTTGTAATCATTGTTAAAATGATAAAGTCGAAATCAAAAAACGGTTTTAAGCACAAAATAAAATACACCTTGTTTTTAATATTTCCGTTCACTCATATTTTTTCAGCTTTGCAGCTTATGAACGTTTACAGAGTTACAAGGCAAAGCTGTGAAAGAACTGCATTTTTCAAAAATTCAAAAACAGACTATTTTATGATAGGACTTTCACTTATTTGCTTATTGATTGACTTTTCAATAATATTTTTTATAGACAGCTTTGAGAAAATCGAGCAAAAAAGCATTGAAAATGAAAAAGCGCTTTTAAAAAGCGCACTTGATTACGAGCAAATACAAATGTTTAACGAGGAAAAAAGAGAATTTATAAAAATAAAGCACGATTTAACCAATATTATTACCACGGCGCAAGGATTTATTGAAATCGGCAAACCTGACAAAGCACTTGAAATATTTAAAAATACAAACAAAAGCCTTGCGGGAATATCCGAATTCAGTATCTGCTCCAATGACACCGTCAACACAATTTTTTACATAAAGCAAAAAGAAGCGCTGAAAAGCGATATAGAATTCAGGGCGAAAGTTGACGAAACGTATCCCATTTTGATAAATGATTACGATTTGGCAAGACTTTTAGGCAATGTTATTGACAATGCAATTAACGCATCAAAGCAATTAAAATACGATAAAAAAATTGAACTGTTCATGTCAATTTCATCCGACGGCTTAGATATCACAGTTAAAAACAGATTTGATAAAAAGGCTGAAAAACCAAAAAAAAGCAATATAAACCACGGCAATGGAATACTGATTGTTAAGGAAATCTCATCACTCTATAAAGGAACATACAACGCAACCAAAAACGATGATATTTGGATTACAAAAATCTCAATTCCAAATGTAAAAAAACAATAAAATGCCATAAAAAAACAGCTTCGCTGCCAACTGATTTTAGCTGACAGCAAAGCTGCTTTTGTTTTATCAAATATTTTTAATAAAATGGATTAATTTTGCACTTTCCTCAAAGCCGCTTGAAAGATGAAGTTTGACACTGTCCAAATTATCAATTTCACAATCAGATGCAATTTGAGTAATTCCCTGCTCTTTAGCACATTTTTCGCACAGTTCTATCAAATGAGTTGCTATACCGAAATTTCGATATTCTTCTTCAACATAAATTGCTTCAATATAGGCAACTTTTTCGTTTGTTGCCCCCTCTACATATTCCGACCTTATCGAACAATGAACAAACGCAAGCATTTTTTCATTATAATAAGCAGTATAAACTCTGTTATTTTCTGTTTGTACAAGCTCCTCAAATTCGGTTTTCAATTTATCATAATCATCATTCCAAAGTTTAGTTGCAAGCTTTGCCACATTATAAGCGTCTTGCTTTCGGCAATAATAGAATTTTAAATTATACCAAATCCACTCTAAAGCATCCACTCCGTTAAGGGAATAAAAATACACCTTGTCCCAAAGTTCGTACATAGACTTTCCGTCAAAAACTTTAGCGTTTAAAATTTCATCGGCAGTATTATACTCATACGCATTATTGCCATCGGGAGTAATACCAAACCAATACGGTTCTTCAAACTGATCATTAAAGCCAATCCAGCAGTCATTATACTTATCAATACCGTCTATATAAAAATTATTTTCATACATATACTTACCCTTAATTAATTTATCTTTAAATAAATCAAAAGGAATCTTTCTTCCTAAAGGGTAATTTGTACTGTCCATATTATCACCTAAACAGATAATAACATAAAAATTAAATTTGAGCAAGAAAAAAGAGCACCTCTTTCGAGATGCTCTTGAACGTTTAATTAGCCGTTGATTTGCTTTGCGATTTCCTCTGCGAAGTTTTCTTCTCTCTTCTCAAGGCCATCGCCCTTCATCATTCTGATAAAGCCGTTAAGCTTAATCTCTGTGCCGAGTTCCTTAGCAACTGAAGCTACATAGCCCTTAACGTCGCCCTGGAAAAGGTCGCTTCTTACGAATTCCTGGTCAACAAGGCAGTTTTCTTTATAATACTTGCCCATCTTACCTGCAGCAATCTTTGCAAGAACTGCTTCAGGCTTAGAAGCCATCTTAGGGTCTTCCTTCATCTGAGCTGCAAGAATAGTCTTTTCATGCTCAACAACCTCAGCAGGAACTGAAGCCTCGTCAAGATAAGCAGGGCTCATAGCGGCAATCTGCATAGCAACATTCTTACCCATAGCATCAAATTCAGCAGTAGCTGCCTTTAACTCATCAGCAACGTCGAAGCCAACCATAACGCCTACTGAGCCGCCGCCGTGAATATATGTTGAAACAATACCGTCCATTCTCTCAAAACGACGAACTTTCATATTTTCGCCGATTGAAAGGACAAGGTCATTAAGAGTTTCTGTAACTGTTCTGTCTGTGCCATCGAACTTTTCTTCCTTAAGAGCCTCAACGTCAGCAGGGTTTGTTGCAAGGATAGTCTTTGCAACGCCTTCAACGAAGCTCATAAATTTCTCGTTCTTAGCAACGAAGTCTGTTTCTGAGTTTACTTCTACTACAACGCCCTTCTTAGCTTCAGCATCATAATAAGGAAGAACTACACCCTCAGCAGCAATTCTTGTTGCCTTCTTTGCAGCAGCTGCAAGACCTCTTTCACGAAGAAAGTCAACAGCCTTATCCATATCGCCATCAGCCTCAACAAGAGCCTTCTTACATTCCATCATACCAACGCCGGTCTTCTCACGAAGAGCCTTTACGTCCTGAGCTGTAAATGCCATTATATTATCCTCCTAAAAATAGTTATATGTTATATTAAATTATTCAGCAGCCTCTTCGCTTGCTTCTTCTGTAGCAGCTTCTTCTGCTGTGTCGTTACCGTCTCTACCCTCGATAACTGCGTTTGCAATAGCGCCTGCGATAAGCTTTACTGCACGGATAGCGTCATCATTACCAGGGATAACATAGTCGATTTCATCAGGGTCACAGTTTGTATCAACGATAGCTACGATTGGTAAACCAAGCTTCATAGCCTCTGATACAGCGATTCTTTCCTTACGTGGGTCAACGATGAACATTGCATCAGGAATCTTCTTCATCTCTGTGATACCGCCAAGGTACTTCTCAAGCTTCTCGATTTCAAGCTCAAGACCAACAACTTCCTTCTTAGGAAGAAGGTCAAATGTGCCGTCCTCTCTCATAGCCTTAAGCTGAGCAAGACGAGCAACTCTGCCACGGATAGTCTTGAAGTTTGTAAGCATACCGCCAAGCCATCTTGCATTAACATAAGGCATAGCGCAACGCTCAGCCTCTTCCTTAACTGACTCCTGAGCCTGCTTCTTTGTACCTACGAAAATGATTGAGCCGCCTTCTGCAGCGAGGTCACGAACGAACATATAAGCCTCATCAAGCTTCTTAACTGTTTTCTGAAGGTCGATGATGTAAATGCCGTTACGCTCTGTGAAGATGTATTCAGCCATTTTAGGGTTCCATCTTCTTGTCTGGTGTCCAAAGTGAACACCTGCTTCTAAAAGCTGTTTCATTGAAACTACGTTTGCCATTATTATTTCCTCCTTTAAGGTTAATTCCTCCACACCGAGTATGGCAAAAGCCCATAAAAATCACCTAAGGCTTAACTCGTGTGTGTGCGTATTCGCTTGTATTTCTACGAATGCTGGGATATTATAACAAAAAAGGCTTGAAAAATCAAGCCTTTTTTCAATATTATTTGGTTTTTACAGTCTTAATCTTTGACCATTTTCCATAGTAAGTTTTATTTTTTCCGTTACTCTTTAAAGTAAATGATTTTTTCTGAAACCATTTTATAAATATTAGCCGTTGGCGGAGTTATTGGCACTGTCGAGAACAGTATCAATAGCAAGAACGACTGCGAGAGCGGTTATTTCGTCAGTATCATCTGAAATATCAAGTTCATACGTATCGCCCCAGCTCATCCATGCCTTATGGATTGAAACGATTTCCTCATCGCCCGAAGTGATAACATAATCGTGGGAGAACAGGTCGCCGTCAACGTCCCAGCCCAAGCCGTCAACATAATACTTAGGTTTAAAAAGAGTAAGCTGCTTAACTATTTCTGCAACCTCCTCGCCGCCGACCTCAACGGTAAACTTAGGCATAAAGGTCAAAAGCTTTTGGCGGACAAAGGCAACCTCATTATCATAGGTATCATATATATGCAGCTTTCTGCCGAGAGTTAAAATTTCCCCCTCAACAAAATATCTGTCATTGCCTGACTCGTCTTTAACAGAAAACTTAGCGCCGATTGAAAATACCTTTTGCTTAATATAAAGCTTCATATTTTTCTCCTATTTTATATATAGCTTCATAACCTGCGATCTTGCCTTATCCTCTAAATCATCATCAAGAGGCTCAAGTGTGCAAGAGCCGTATTTATTTTTAACTGCCAAGGAAATAAGCAAATCTGCAAGTTGCGGATTTTTAGGCAAAACAGGACCGTGAGAATATGTGCCGAAAGTGTTTTTGAACCTAACACCCTCTGTGCCGTCCTCGCCGTTATTGCCGCAGCCTTTAATCATTTTGCCGAGTGGCTCAACACCCTTGCCGAGATAAGTTCTGCCGCTGTGGTTTTCAAAGCCGACAACCTCTATTCCCTCTTTTGTTTTATAAGCAAAATTGCCTATCATACGTTCCTCTTTGCCCTCGGTATAAAAATCAAGAGCGCCGATATATTCAAGCATTTTGCCGTCATAAGTTTTATAATATTTGCCGAGCATTTGGTAGCCGCCGCAGATAGCAAGCATAACCTTGCCCGAATCAACAGCACGTTTAATTTCCTTATCCTTGCCCTTTTTCAAGTCCTCAAGCAAAACGTCCTGCTCAAAGTCCTGACCGCCGCCGATAAAAAGGATATCATAATCGTCGGCATTAAAGGATTTACCCATAGTAATTCTGTCAACCTGAGTAGAAATACCACGAAGTTCCATTCTTTTAGTAAGTGCAATAATATTACCTCTGTCGCCGTAGAGATTGAGCATATCGGGATAAAGGTGTGCAATTTTAATCATCATTCCCAAAAGTCTTTACCTCCAAGTCTTTTAGCAATTACAGGGCGCATAGCCATCATTGAGGTATAAGTCGGAACAATATAAACGTCCCTGTCTTGACTTGTTGCAATATCAACAAGTTTATTATAATCCTCGTTTTCAATAATCTTAATTTCTCTGTTTCCTACGCCCTCATATTTAACACGAACTGCCATATCATAACAGCGCTTGCCTGTAACGTAAATTTCTTTAACATTAGCCTTTTCAAATATTCCGGCAAAATCGACGTCCCAAATCCAGCTTATATCTCTGCCGTCTGCAGCATTATCGTTAAGCGAAAGAATGAGGGTAAAATCATCATCGATATTTTTAAGGAAATTCATAGTTTGGCTAAAGCCTGCCGGATTTTTAACAAGAATAAGATTAACTGTATTATTTCCTGCTTTGAAATGTTCCATTCTGCCGAAAGCACCATTGAAATGTTCAATAGCATCTATAACGGTTTTTTCATCAATGCCGAATGCGGTAAGAGCAGCGGCACAACCGATAGCATTATAAATATTATAAGCGCCGCCGATATTAACTCTGATTATATTTCTGTCGCCGTTGAGATTTACAACAACAACGGAGTGGTCGTTTTTCATTTCCTCTACGCTTTCAACCGCAAAATCGGGCTGAGGTCTTTTATAGCCGCAGTTAGGGCAAACAAAGCCGCCGAGGTGACCGTAGGTGTGATAAGTATAATCATACTCGTGCTTACAAAAGATGCAATACTTAGCGTCGCTGATTTCAGGAACTTTTGCATTCTTATCAAAAGGAACATTAACGCCAAAAGTGATAATTTTATTCGGGATTTCCTTAGACATTGAATAGGTAAGTGAGCAATCGGCATCAAGGCAAACTATGGCATTAGGTAAATTTTTAACAGATTCCTTAATAGCATTCAAGGTATGTGTAACCTCGCCGTAGCGGTCAAGTTGGTCACGGAAAACATTAGTTACAAGAATAACGTCGCAGTGAATATATCTTGAAACCTCTTTAAATGCGTTTTCGTCACATTCAATAATGGCATAATCCTTTTTGCATTTGCCCGTGATTGTTGAATTCATAATAAACGAAGCGGTAACGCCCGTGATAAGATTAGCGCCCGATTTATTGATAAAATACGACTTACCCGCCTTTTTAAGTCCCTCTTCAAGAATACGGCAGGACGTGGTTTTGCCGTTAGTACCCGTTACTACAATAACCTTGGTATTCTTAGACAAATCCTTTAAAACATTTCTTTTGACTTTGAGTGCGACCTTGCCGGGCATAGAGGTTGCGCCTCTGCCGAGCTTATGCAACACAAAGGTAACGATTCTGCAAACAAGACAGCTTAAAAAAACTCTCATTTCTCTCTTCCTTTTCTGTTTGATATCAAATCAATTTTAAACTAAAGGCGATATCAAGTCAATAACTATATTGATTTTTATTTTAATTAATATTATTTTATGATATACTTTATATTATGAGGTATAGCTATGGAATATTTAAGTTTTAGCAAGTATTTAAAAGATAAATTCGGTCAAAAGGTATATAAAATCAGCTTAGACGGCGGCTTCACCTGCCCAAACCGTGACGGAAAGGCAGGCACACGAGGCTGTATTTTTTGCTCCAAAGGCGGAAGCGGAGATTTTGCCGAGAGCAGAGAAATGAGCATAACAGAGCAAATTGAAAGCGGGAAGAAAAAAGTAGAAAAGAAAATAAAAAGCGGCAAATATATTGCATATTTTCAAGCCTTTACAAACACGTATGCGCCTGTTGAAATGCTCAGGCAAAAATACGAGGAAGCGATTAATCACCCTGACATTGTTGCGCTTTCAATTGCGACAAGACCGGATTGCTTAGGCGATGACGTGCTAAAACTTCTTGATGAAATGAACAAAATAAAACCCGTTTTCGTCGAATTAGGGTTACAAACCATTCACCAAAAAAGTGCAAAATACATAAGGCGCGGCTATGATTTAAGCGTTTATGATAAGGCAGTAAGGGATTTAAAGAAAATAGGTGTAAACGTTGTTGTTCACGTAATCTTAGGACTTCCAAATGAGAGCGAAAACGATATGCTTGAAACGGTTAAATACGTTTGCGAAAGCGGTGCAAACGGAATTAAATTACAGCTTTTGCACGTAATTGACGGCACAGACCTTGCAAAGGATTATGAAAAAGGGCTTTTCAAAACGCTTGAATTTGACGAATACGTAAATCTTATTGTAAAATGCGTTAAAATTATACCAAAGGATATTGTTATTCATAGGTTGACGGGTGACGGAGCAAAAAAAGATTTGATTGCACCGCTTTGGTCAGCAGATAAAAAGAGAGTTTTAAATGCGATTAACAAGGCGTTGAGGGAAAGTTAATCAAAAACGCTTGCCGGTGTGGAATTTTATCTTGAAATCAAATAGAAAAGAATATAAGAAAAGACAGCCTAAAAAATCAGGCTGTCTTTTTTTATTGCGTCGTTAAACACAAATAAATCTTACTTGGTTTTTACGCTTTTTACCTTTGACCAAGATGAATATATCTTTTTACCGTTTACCGTTTTGTATGTGCGAACACGAACGTAATACTTTTTCTTAGACTTAAGTTTTTTAACGGTAGCCTTTGTTGTCTTTTGCTTAGTAACAGTAACGCTCTTATTGTTCTTTTTAAATTTTTTATCGGAAGAATACTGAATTTGGTATCCCTTAACACCACTTACTTTTGCCCAAGTAACGGTAAATTTCTTTTTACCTTTACTGAGTTTTTTAATCGACGTCTTTTTAGGCTTAACCGTCTTAGTGTTCTTAGTTGTGCTCGGTTTTGTTGTAGGCTGAGTTGTTGCAGGAGTTGTTGCAGGTTCGCTCGGCTTTATTGCAGGTTTGCTGTCCTTAACCTCGTCCTGCTTTGTACCCTTAACCATAACGATTACACTTCTGTAAGCCGCATTATCGCCCAAAGGACCCGGATCAAAGAAGAAATCTGTTTCTTCAACAAATGAAGCTGAATAATATGTTTTAGCCGTAAGTTTAACCATAGTATCCTTTTCAGGTCTTGTTACCTTACCTGTTTTTGCATCAATAATTTCAGGGTGATCGGATACCCAGCTTGAGCAAATTGAATAATAGCTGTAATCATCCGAATCTGCAGTATTTATCAAATCAAGATTGCGAGTAACATCAGCTGCACTCTTGTTTTCGCCCTTAATATTTGCAAAGTTTACGGCATAAAGAGCAGCGCTGTCAAGTCTTTGAAGCCTTGTATACGTATGATAAGGAACTACTACTCTTAACTCGCTTTCCTTAGTCTTATCGCCGCAAGTTAAAGTAAGTGAAAGGTCGTAAACTGCGCCGTAAAAATCTTCGTCATAATTTGAAGAATCAACGCCGTTATAATAGATATTGCCGTTTTTGAAAATAACTGTATTATCATCGTCACCGTCAATATTTTTAACGGCGTTTAATTTAACCGTGATTTTTTCATCGGATTTTACATTTGAATTAATTTTTTCTTCAACTGTTTCAATAACGTTTGTGTCTTGATAATCGGAGTCAACGTCAGAAACGTAACCGAAATCGCCGTCTGTATGAACGCCTGAAAATTCAGTCATCATCATTCCGTCGCCCGACTGAGCAAAAAGATAATCGTCTGCTTTATTAAGAATTGAATCATAAAGCGAGTCAAGTTTAACGGTAATTACATAGTTATTATTTTTAAGAGATGTATCGGTAGCATTAAACGTCTTACTTACAGTAATAAATCCCTCTGCTTGAGCGGTATAACGGTATTGACCGTAAACAACCGTATAATATCCGTTTTCATCAGGCAAAATTTCGTCGCCGTAAGCGCCGCTTGAGCCGTTCTTTTTTAGTGTGATTTTTGCATTTTCGGGTGTAACGTCAAATTTAACCTTATATTCGGTATATTTAAGATTTACCGTTATATTAAGTGACTTTGTACCCTCTGCGACAGTAAATGTACCCGCTGCCGTTTGACTGCCGCTTTGATAAGTTGCATAGTATTTATATTCGCCTGGGGTAAGCTCAAACTGTGAGGTTTCATAGCCGTATTCGTCCTCTATCGGAGAATATGTTTGACTGCCGTTTGCTGACGTTACTTTTAAGGTAGCGTAATCCGTTTTAGCTCCCGTTGCAAGTTTAACGGTAAAATCAACTGTTGCGCCCTCTTTTAATATAACATCAAGTTTAGTATTTTGAGTTAAAGTGATTTTTCTTACGTCACGAACATATCCCAAAGCCGAAACAGTAAGAGTGTATTCGGTATTAGCGCTGAGTGACGACGGATTTTGTTCAATATTACGACTGTCAAAAACACTGACTTTTGCGTTGTCAATAATCTCGCCTTTTTCATTCTTAGCAGTTACGTCAAGAGAATAAGTAGCAAGTTTTGTTTCAATATAAAGAACATAATCTCTTGTTCCTAAAACAGTTTTGCCGTCGGTTTTATCTAATATTTTAAGAGTAAGAGTAACAACCTTAGCACCTTCATTATATGACGGATGAGTGATTTTGGCAGAAGCGGAATAGCTGCTGTTTGTCACCTTTGCATAAGTATCGTCGCTTGAACTCCAAGAGGAAGTATAAAGCTTTGATGACGTGTCCTTTTTAAGAGAAACACTTGTTTTGGAAAGAGGGATAATATATCTGCCCTCATCATCCTTTTTAAGGCTGCCGTACGGGTCGATTGCCTTTGCGTATGTGCTGTTAAGGTACGCCTCAACCTCGCTTGAATTTTCAGCCATAGCAGGAAATGCGCTCATAAGTACAAGCATAAGCGACATAAAAACTGCCAAAGCCTTTGTAATTGATTTTTTCATCTTTTCTCCTTTCAATTTAGAGCATAAAAAAATGCACCGTTTAAAACAGTGCATAAAAATTGTATCGCAAAAAGCATATGGGCATAGTTATCCCATATGTTAAATACTGCCGACTTCCAACCTAAAGCACTGCAAAAACCATATACACGGCAGGTTTCCCGACTAATGCTTCAACCTTAAAATAAACCTTCTCACTCAAAAGAGCAATGGCCGCCTTTAGCGAATATTTCTCGTCAGCAAATACGGTAGAGGTTCGGACTGCTCCGGATTCGCACCGGATTCCCTTTTAATTTTATATTCAAAACAAATATAAAAACCTATGTATATCAGATTTGTTTTATTATATCTTGCAGTGCAGTATTTGTCAATATTTGTAAACGTAATAAAAGGCAACTCGATTGCTTTTTTATTGCGGTGCGTCGACACGGCAACGCTGCGTTTTTATTTGTTTACTTTTTGGGAATTTGCGTATATCTCATTCATTCTCTCATCAGGAAAATGATTATCAAGAAACTGCTCATAAACATTATTAGGTGCCTGACCTGCGTCACGCTTATCCATTCTAAGACCTGCCGTGGCAGAAACGAAGGAATCAAAAATAAAGAATACTATAAAAGTCCACATAATAACGTTGCCGAGCTTAACCGGAATTTTTTCAATAACCTTTGACATTATAGGATAAATTGCCTTAATCCAAAGTATTCCCAAAAGCCCCCAAAAGCAGGAATAAAGAAAGCATACTCTGCCGTTGATATTAAGCGGCATTTTGCTGTAATCCCACGCAACAGAGCCGAAAACTATTTCCTGACCTAATGAGCAAATATATTCAGTCACTGTGCCGACAACAAACGAAAGACAAAAGACCTTCCAAAGCGGTGCATCCTTTACCTTATAAAGTGCAAGGGTCAAAACGACTGCGCCCATACCGTAAGCAACTGAAAACGGCCCCCAAACAAGCGACTGACGTGATTCAATATAACCGTGTTTAATAAGGCACCAAAGCGTTTCGACAAGAAAGCCCACAATACAGCTAATCATAAAAATCCAAACAATCTTGTCAAAACACAAACCCTCGGCGTACTCGCTTTTTTCTTGCGATTTTTCCTGAACAAAATCATCTTTTTTAAATGTTTCAGTCATAATTAAAGCCTCCCTTATTTATCACGTCTTAATTATAGCACGCAAAAAATAAAAGAGGCTAAACTAATTATAAACTTTAAGTATTTCAATCATACAATTTTATACAGCTGTATAATTATATGTTTGAATAATGAGGTGAACAATGTTCACTCCCACATTGTATTAATACGCAAAATCTTAATTATTCATATATTCCGATTGATTTAATAACCGGGTTTGAGCGGCTTTGGCGAATAACGAAGCGGATACCATTTGCCTTTTTGCCCTTAAGATTAATAATCTTTTTCGAGCCGATAACCGTGCCTTTGTATACACGCTTATACTTACCGTTTGCCTTTTTGATATAGAGGTCGAAAAGCTCAACACGCTGACTCTTTGTGATATCCTCCTGCAAAACCACATATTTAACCTTACGTGTATCGTTAAAGTCAAAATCAAGAACACCGTTGTCCTTTGTAAGTTCACCGAGTTCATTATAAACAATAGGATTTGCAGTAATATTCTTAATCATTGAGCCGAGCTTTTTAAGATTTTTAGCGTCTTTTTTATGTATTTCGCCCTGTGGAGTCGGCGGAATATTAAGAAGGAGTGTGCAGTTATTACCAACTGAATTAAGATAGATTTTAAAAAGCTTTTTAGCACTTTTTGAGTTTCTGTTATCCTTTTCGTGGAAGAACCAACCCTTACGGATTGATACGTCAACCTCGGCAGGAAACCAACAGATATAAGCATTCTTTTCAAGAATTTTTCTTGAGCCTAAATCCTCGTCCATTTGGTTATATTTTTGAAGAGATGAAGCCTGATTTTCGTCCTGCTGGCTCAAAGCCATAATCCTGTCAGCCTCTCTCAAAGCGCAAGGAACAACGCTGTATTCGCTCTTTCTTGACTTACCGCCCTCATTGCCTACCCAGCGGATATCAGGACCGCAAATAGCAATATTGGCTTTTGGCTGAAATTTACGGATAAGGTCGTAATATCTTTGCCAATCATATTCAAATTTCTTAGCGTTTGAACCCTTAGCGCCGTCAAACCAAACCTCGAAAATCTCGCCGTAATTGGTGAGAAGTTCGGTAAGCTGATTGCAAAAATAATCGTTATATGCGTCAGTTCCGTAACGTTCATCGTGCATATCCCAAGGAGAAAGATAAACGCCGAAATCCATACCCTGCTTATGACATTCATCTGATACTTCTTTAACGATATCACCTTTATAAGATGAATTTTTTACGCAAAATGACGTGTATTCACTTGGCCAAAGGCAGAAACCGTCGTGGTGCTTACAAGTTAAAATAACACCCGTTGCACCCGCAGATTTAGCGGTTTCAACCCACTGCTTTGCATCTATCGACTTAATTGTGAAATCCGTTGCCTTTTCAACGCCTGCTCCCCACTCTCTGTCAGTAGCGGTGTTCATACCAAAGTGCATAAAGGTATAAAACGGTTTCTCAACCAAGGCAAGCTGATTAGCACTCGGCTTAACTGAGATATATCTTTCAACCTCTTTATCGCTAAGCGGATAGTTATTATTGACAGTAGTCCAGTTTTTATCAAAATTATTAGCCATATTTTCCCCTTTTAATAATCCTTACCCTTATTGTTATCCTTAATAAAATTGTCCTTATCACCAAGCTGCCATACGCATTTATTATATACGTACTGAAGTTTCTCCTTTAAATTGAGTTTAAAGGTAAACGGTCTTTTTTCAACCTCATCATAAGTCGGCGTTGCAAGCTTAGAAAACGGTGCATTTGTTTGGCTTGCGGCAAGAATAACAATATCATTATCATTTGGTAATGTGATTTCATTTTCGCCGTTTAAATCAAATTCAACAAGATAAAAATACATTATTTTTGCATATTGCACCTCGCCGTTTTTAAGGCAATGGGTAAAATCATATCCGATTTTGCCCTTTTTCATATAAGCGGTTTCGCCGAAATCGTACAAATCCCAAGCGGCAAATCGCTCAAATGACGAAAGAACATTTTTATTTATTTTCTTATCCCCAAGGATAAATTCTGCCGTTTTGTCCCCTGCCATAGAAGCGCAGAGGAAAACAAGCCTGTTTTTATCCTTATCAAGTTTAATCCTTTGTGACGAGCAGATAAGAGAGTTTTTATTTGACTTATTAATATCAAATCTTACACCGTTTGCCATAATTTCATCAGGAACAAGGATATTTGGAATTGTATATTCAAAATCCCCCATCTGACCTTTTTTTGTAATAATGTTTTTATCAAACGGCAAATCAAGAGGCGTACTCTCAACTTTTTGAGCATCAAGTGAGGATTTTTTAAGTTTTAATGCAAAGCTCTTAATTTCATAAGGCTTAAAGCTTGTGATAAGCTTACCGTCTTTAACTGTTGCGTCGCCCTTATTTTCCTCGCTTGCATAAATTTCTCTTGCGCTTTCAATTCCTTCGCCCAAAGTGAGAGTAAAGTTTTCGATTTCAGAATTCGTACCCTCGTTAAGCCTTACCACTATTTCGTCGCTGTTTTCTGCCTTTTTGATTGCACGGATAATAACGTCGTTGGTTGAAACCTCGCCAAAAGAATATTGTGTTTTAAGCTTACCCTGATGCTTAGTTGCAATATACGCAGTCATAGGGGTAACGAATTTTCTTGCTTCAAGCTGAGTAGCCGATTGAGCCTTACCCTTATGGCTGAATATTGCATACGAATATCTGTTAAGCCCCAAATCCATAAACGATTGCATTGAATCAATACGGTAATTTTTCTTAGGAGTGTGAATTGCGGTAAGGCGGAGCGTATTATCCTTATATTTATCCCAGCCGTACTTACATTCACTCAAAACAGACACACCGAATTCTCCGCTTTTATCGGTCAAATCAACCCACTTTTGCGCCGGAACTTCAAAAAGATTTTCAGTCATATTGCCACGCTCGATAGCGCCCAATCCCAAATCAAACGTTGCCTTATCATTTTCGCACGTGAATGAAAATTTGTTTTTGGCAAGAGTTCTTAAACCCTGCCATTCAATCTCGGAATAAACCTCGACTATATCGCAGCCGTCTGTAAGGGCAACAATATTAGTAAACGTGCTCTTTTTATCCTGCTGGATAACCTTAAACGATACTCTTGCAGGACCTTGCTCCAAAACAGTTACGGTAACAACATTAGGAATACGGTCGGCATCTTTATTTGCCTCTTTATAATTCATTTCCCAAGCCGGCCAATCCTTAGAACCGGTATAATTAAACAGACCGAGAGTAATCGGCTCTTTGAGTATTTCCTTTTCATCAAGTTCCTTATCAAGAATTGAAGAAATATTACCCTTGCGGTTAAGAGTTACAATATACTTTTGGTTTTCCATCATATTATCGTGATTGATTGAGATATCGCTTTTAACGCAACAAGGCTTATCGCTCAAACGAACGTCATAAATCCTTGTGCCGAGACTTTCAACATCTGCAACAAACACAAGTTCAAGCGTACCGTCAGAAAGGGTAGAGGTTTGGCTTTTAACCTCTCTTCCCTTTTCATCATAAACACGAACATAAGCGCTTTGCAAATCTTCAAGTCTTACTGTTACAGCCCCACGTCTTTGCGCTTCAACAGGGTTGAAAACCATAACGGGTATGCCGGAGCAAAAATCGGTTTTCATAAGGCTTGAAACAGGCGAAACAAAGGCTTCAAGTTCATTTGTAAATTGATTCATTGAAACAGCATAATCATTCCAAGAACGCTTATATACCCTTTGGCAGCTTGTGCCGGGGATATCATCGTGGAATTGATGAGCAATAAAACGTTTCCACGAACGGTTGATGGCTTTTTGGTTATAATCGGTCAATCCCAAATAAGAGGATATAACACCGCCACGTTCGCTCAAATCGGCAAGTTCCTCGCATCTTCTGTTCCAACGCTTACCGATTGAACGTGAAGTATATCCGCCGACACCGTGATTTGTCATAACAAATTCGTTTTTCCAAACAGGAAGCTTTGATTTTTGCTCAGACGTATATTTATCTTCAATATCGTGATAAATTTCATCGGCAGATGCGGCAATAACCTTAATATTGCTGTTGTCGTTTTTCTTAATTTCCTGTTCGACAAAGGCAACGCTCTTTTCCTCCGGAGCACCGCCCCTGTCGCCTATTCCGTGGAAAATATACGTATCGTTAAGGTCGTATTTTTCATTTTCCTTAAACTTATTAAGGACAAAATCCCAATCACGCAGTTTTTTAAGCGTATAGTAATAATCGTGAGGATTGATAGAAGCGTAAACTTCGCTGCCGTCAACACCCTGCCACTTGCCGATATCAAACGGAATACCGTAAGCACCGCCCCAAGCAAGCTTTTGAGTAGTAAAGCCGATTAAATTGGCATGACGCTCAATAGTCGGAAGTGCCCAACCAAAACCGAAACAATCGGGCAAGTAGATATCAACACTTCTTTTTCCAAACTTTTCATCAAAATACGAATTGCCGAAAAGAATATTTCTGAAAAGCGCTTCAGGTGACGGAATATTTGTGTCCCCGTTTTCAAAAGCAGAACCGCAAACATTCCATCTGCCGTTTTTGATATATTCTTTCATTTTTTCAAAAAGTTCGGGATAATATTCCTCCATAAGTTCATATCTGTATGAGCCTTCAAATGAGAATTTATATGTAGGATATTTTTCGAAAAGCTTGAAGTTATCAACTAAGGTATTATATATGTATTTACTTACAGTCGTTTCAAAATCCCAGCTCCACACCGTATCAAGGTGTGAGGTTGCAACGGTATATATTTTTTTATCAGCCATTATTGTTACCTCTTATTTCGGGTAAATTAAGTTTTTTCAAAATCCGTCACCTTAATGCGTAACAGATTTTCTGCAATACAAAGTCAGTTACAACTCATATTGCAACAATATTAACAAGCTTGCCGGGAACGTAGATTTCCTTTTTAATTTCTTTACCTGCAATTTCTGCGGCAATCTTTTCATCCTTCTTAGCAAGAGCAATAGCGTCCTCTTTGCTGATATCTACAGGAACAACAATTCTTGAACGAACCTTGCCCTTAACCTGAAGCGCAATTTCAACGTCGTTTTCCTGAGTCTTTGACTCATCAAAGCTCGGCCACTGAGCATCGTGAACTGCACCGCCGAAGTTCATAATCTGCCACATTTCCTCAGTTACGTGAGGTGCAAAAGGATTAAGAATAATTGTCAAATCACGAAGTTCTGCCTTATTAACACCCTTTGCATACATTTCGTTAACCAATGTCATCATTGAAGCAATAGCTGTGTTGCACTTAAGATTGTCGATATCTTCCGAAACCTTTTTAATTGTTTTATGCATAAGAGCCTCAAGCTGTGGTGAATATTCATTACCGTCTTTAACAATTTCCTGCAAGTTCCAGAAACGCTCAACAAACCTCTTACAGCCCTTGATTGAATCGCTGTTCCAAGGAGCAGCCTTTTCAAAGTCGCCGATAAACATTTCATAAAGACGCATTGTATCTGCACCGTACTGGTCAACGATTTCGTCAGGGTTAACAACATTACCTCTTGACTTAGACATCTTTTCACCGTTTTGACCGAGAATCATACCGTGAGAGGTACGCTTTTGATAAGGCTCCTTAGTAGGAACAACGCCGATATCATAAAGGAATTTATGCCAAAAACGAGAATAGAGAAGGTGAAGAGTTGTATGCTCCATACCACCGTTATACCAATCAACAGGACTCCAATACTCTGCAGCTTCTTTAGATACAAGTTGCTTATCGTTATGAGGGTCCATATATCTTAAGAAATACCAAGACGAGCCTGCCCACTGAGGCATAGTATCGGTTTCTCTCTTAGCAGGCTTACCGCAACAAGGACAAGTTGTATTAACCCAATCAGTCATTTTAGCAAGCGGAGATTCGCCCGTATCTGTCGGCTCATAAGAGTCAACCATAGGAAGTCTTAAAGGAAGCTCGCTTTCAGGAACAGGAACATATCCGCAATCGTCGCACTTAACGATAGGAATAGGCTCGCCCCAATATCTTTGACGTGAGAATACCCAATCACGAAGCTTGAAGTTGACCTTTTGATGTCCTTTGCCCTCTTTTGTGAGCCATTCTGTAATAGCCTTTTTAGCCTCTTCAACGCTCATACCTGTAAGAAAAGCGGAATTTACAAGTTTGCCTGTTGCACAATCGGTAAACGCTTCGTTTTCAACTCCGACCTTTGAGCCTGCAACAACCTCAATAATAGGCAAATCAAATTTCTTTGCAAATTCCCAGTCACGGGTATCATGAGCGGGAACAGCCATAATTGCGCCTGTACCGTAAGAAGTAAGTACATAGTCTGAAATAAAGATAGGAATTTCAGTATCGTTTACAGGGTTAATGCCCATTATGCCGTCAAGCTTAACGCCTGTTTTTTCCTTATTAAGTTCTGTACGCTCAAAATCCGACTTATGTGCAGCCTCTGCCTGATAAGCACGGATTTCATCAATATTTTTAAGTTTATCCGCCCACTTTTCAATAAGAGGGTGTTCAGGTGAAATAACCATATATGTTGCGCCGAAAAGAGTGTCCGGACGTGTGGTATAAACAGTCAATGTATCGCCGAGAGTAGTACCGAAATCAACCTCCGCACCTGTTGACCTGCCAATCCAGTTTTTCTGCTGAACCTTAACTCTGTCAATAAAATCAAGGTCGTCAAGGTCATCAACAAGTCTTTGAGCGTATTCTGTAATTTTAAGCATCCACTGGCTCTGATTTTTTCTGATAACCTCACTGCCGCAACGCTCGCAAACGCCGTTTACAACTTCTTCATTTGCAAGAACGCACTTACAAGAAGTACACCAGTTTACAGCCATTTCCTTTTTATATGCAAGTCCTTTTTTGAAAAGCTGCAAGAAAATCCATTGCGTCCATTTATAATAACTTGGGTCGGTTGTGTTAATCTCTCTTGTCCAATCAAAAGAGAAGCCGAGCGACTGAAGCTGCTGCTTAAATCTTGCAACATTCTTTTTAGTTACCTCTTCAGGGTGAATATGATTTTTAATTGCAAAGTTTTCAGTCGGGAGACCGAAAGCGTCCCAGCCCATAGGATAAAGAACATTGTAGCCCTGAAGTCTTTTTTTACGTGCAACGATATCAAGTGCCGTATAAGACCTCGGATGACCTACATGAAGTCCCTGACCTGACGGATAAGGGAACTCAACAAGGCAGTAATACTTAGGAAGTGAAAAATCCTGTTTTGCCGCAAATGTGTTTTGAGTGTACCAAACGTTTTGCCATTTGGATTCAATCTCTTTAAAATTGTACTCCATATTTTAATCCTCCAATAATTTTGCTGTATCTAAAATTTCGCCGTCTTCCCACAAGCGCTCAAGCGAATAAAAATCACGCTGTTGCTTATGAAAAATGTGTATAACGACTGAATTATAATCAAGGCAAACCCAAGAAGTGTTTCTGCCTTCAATATGATGAGGCTCTGCTCCGAGCAAATCAAGCTTATATTCAACCTCGTCGGAAATAGCTTTAACCTGAGTTGAGCTTGTTGCCGTGGCGATTACGAAATAATCGGTAAGAACTGTTAAATCGGTAATACCGATAACCTCAATATTTTCACCTTTTTTACTGTCAATCGCCTTTACGGCTGTTTTTACTATATCAAGTGCCTGCATAAATTCACCCTTTCTAATTAAAGTATTCATCAATAATCCAATTGTACGCCTCAACCGTCATGGGATGAAGCAATATCTGCCTTGACGCAACCGATTTGATTGTGTAGGCTGTGCCGTAAAGAAGACCGTATTCGATACCCCTTTGCGTTTCTTTTCTTATTATATCTATATCCTTATAATCTCTGTCGGCAGAAATAAAATCAGCAAGATATATGATTTGCTCAAGCATAGTCATATTCGCTTTTCCTGTTGTATGATATCTTATAGCGTCTAAAATTTCCTCATCTTCTATCCCAAGAATTTTAGCCATTGCCGAGCCGGACGCTTGGTGCAAAAACTTATCGCCCCTTTTATCAAACGGATGAAGTTCAACACCTGCATATTTAATAATTTCAAGTTGAGCGGCTTTGCCCGTTTCCTTAGTTATATCATGCAAAAGTCCTGCAATCTCTGCCTTTTCTACATCCTGATTATACCTTTCGGCAAGCTTTTTTGCACTTTGGGAAACGCAAAGAGAATGATAAAATCTTCTGCTCGAAAGCGTATTTTTTAAAATTTTCATATAAGCTTCGGTATCATACATTATAAATTCTCCTCTTAATTATATAATCATAAACCTTTTTGGGAACAAGAGAGGAAAAATCCTCGCCGTCTTTTATTTTTTGCCTTATTTCGCTTGAACTGACCTTTAAAACGGGAGAGGTCAAAAGCTTAAATTTATTCATATCAAGACCGTCAAGCCTTGAAGCAAAGCTTAAAATCTCCGCTTTTTCCTTTTCGTTTTCTCTTGCTGAAGTGCAAAGAGTGACAAGAGATAATATTTCTTTATACTTATACCACTTATCGAAATGAAGTATTTGGTCAGCGCCGATTATAAGGTAAAATTCTGCGTTTTTATATATTTTTTTAAGTTCTGAAAGAGTTAAATAAGTATAGCTTTTACCTGTCAGTTTAAATTCTATGTCGCTTATTTCAAATTTATCAAACGACGATATTGCAAGAGAAAGCATATTAATTCTGTCCTCTTTAGGTGCAAAATCATCATCAGATTTATGCGGCGGTGAAGCGGTCGGGATAAAGAGTATCTTATCAAGCTCCAATTCATTAAGATAATGAAGCGCTAAGTTAATATGCCCATTGTGAACGGGATTGAACGCTCCGCCGAAAACTCCTATTTTTTGCTTATCTGCCATAATATTTAGGTCTGTCGTATTTAGCGTAAGGGTTTTTAGCTTCTTTTTCTCTTTGGCGCTGTCTTTTGCCCTTGATTTTTACCTTCTTTTTAGCTGTTGCCTTAGAATTACCGGAACCTCTTTTTTTCTTTTTCTCTGCGATACGCTCCTCGTCCGCCTCACGGTAAAGAACTATAATTCCGCCGATTACCTGAATAACCTCAGCGCCAAGAGGCTCAGAAAGCTTTTGCGCAAGCTCCTTAGGGGATTCGGGTGCAGATTCAAGGTGAACTCTTATTTTAATAAGTTCTCTGTTATCAAGCGTATCGTCAATTTGAGTAAGTAAATTTTCGCTTATACCCTCCTTGCCAATTTGAATAATAGGTTCAAGAGGGTTAGCCTTTGCTCTTAAAGCCGCTCTTTCCTTAGATGTCATATAATTTTCTCCAATTCTTTAGTTAATAAACGAAGTGCGTTACCTCTGTGGCTGATTTTATCCTTTTCCTTGGCTGTATATCTGCCGAAAGCCTTGCCGTCAACAAGGAAAAGCGGGTCATATCCAAATCCCTCGTGACCGTCACGCTCAAAGCCGATAACGCCATTGCATTCGCCCCTTACGACGATTTCACGTCCGTCGGGGAAAGTACAGCAAATAGCACATACATAATGAGCTGTTCTTTTTTCAAGCGGTACACCGTCAAGCTTTTCAAGAAGAAGGTCATTATTTTTTTCGTCATTGCCGTGCTCACCTGCAAAACGTGCCGAAAAGATACCCGGTGCACCGTCAAGATAATCAACACACAAGCCTGAATCGTCAGCAATCGCCGGCATATTCATTTCCTTACAAGCCGCTCTTGCCTTAAGCTTTGCGTTATCCTCAAAGGTTTTTCCGTCTTCTTCAACGTCCTCAAGCTGTTTGCCAAGCATTTTTGCAGTAACAACATTAATGCCGAGAGGAGATAAAATACGCTGCATTTCCGCAAGCTTTTTCATATTATTTGTTGCTAAAATAAAATCCATAATTTCCTCCTACTCACTACTCCGACTTTTTATTATCAGCCTCATCTTCGTGCTGAATAAAATCCGTTATTTCCTTATCGTCATCGGGAATTTTGGCATCAAACAGTCCCGCTGCAAATGCGTCTGCGTCAAACGGCTGTAAATCCTCAATTTTTTCACCGACGCCGACAAATTTAACGGGAACGTCAAGTTCATTATTGATTGCAAGAACAACACCGCCCTTAGCAGTTCCGTCAAGCTTAGTAAGCACTATGCCTGTTATTCCTGCCGCTTCCTTAAAGTCCTTAGCCTGATTAACGGCATTTTGACCTGTTGTAGCATCAAGCACCAAAAGAATTTCCTTAGAAGCGTCGGGAAGTTCTCTTTCTATAACACGGCTGATTTTGTTAAGCTCATCCATAAGATTTTTCTTATTATGAAGCCTGCCGGCAGTATCAATAATGATTACGTCACTGCCCCTTGCCTTACCGGCGGCAATGGTATCATAAACAACGGAAGCGGGGTCTGAGCCTTCGCCGTGCTTAATCAAATCAACGTCTGCCCTGTCAGCCCATACCTGAAGTTGCTCAATAGCAGCGGCACGAAAAGTATCGGCAGCGCCCAAAATAACGCTTCTGCCCTGTTCCTTTAACCTCATAGCAAGCTTGCCGATAGTAGTCGTTTTGCCTACACCGTTTACACCGATAACAAGAATTACGGACGGCTTGGTGCGAAGTCTTAAATAGCTGCCGCCCCAAACAATACCCGAAACAATATCCTTCATCATTTCACGTACTTGCCTTACATCATCAACCTTATCGTTTTCTATTTTGCTTTTCAAATCACGGATAATTCTTTCGGCAGTCGGCATTCCGACATCACCCATTATAAGAATTTCCTCAAGGTCATCAAAAAATTCAGGAGTTATTTTCTCATAAGAATCCACTACCTCGTCAAGTTGAGCGGTAATGCCCTCGTCTCTTGTCTTTTTAAGACCTCTTTTAAATACAGAAAAAATACCCATATCAATTCTTCCTTTATATTATTGGATTATATATTATTTATCGGCAGAAGTGAATTACCGCCCTATAATTAAACAGATTATTCAAGTCCCATTTTTGCCGCAAGCTCAGCCGTTTGCAATTCAATAAGTTTTGAAACGCCCTTTTCCTGCATTGTGACACCGTAGAGAACGTCTGCCTCCTCCATAGTACCACGCCTGTGAGTGATTGAAATAAACTGAGTTTTATCTGTCATCTTGCGCATATATTTTGCGAAACGCTCAACATTGACATCATCAAGTGCCGCCTCAACCTCGTCATAAATACAAAACGGAGCAGGTTGCACTTTAAGCACGCTGAACAAAAGCGCCATTGCCGCAAGCGACTTCTCACCGCCTGAGAAAAGGTTGATATTTTGAACTGACTTTCCCGGTGGTTGAATACGAATTTCAATAGGTGATTCAAGGCAATTGTCAGGCTCTTCCAAAACAAGCTCGCCCTTACCGCCGCCGAAGAAATCAGCAAAACAAACCTTAAATTCCTCATTAATCTTATTAAACTGGGTAAGGAATTTCTCGCTCATTGAAGCGGTCAAATCCTCAATTATCTTCATAAGCTCGCTCTTCGATTTTTCGACGTCGCCTATTTGCTCCTTAAGGAAGGTGTAGCGCTCGCTGACCTCTTTATATTCCTCAATAGCACCGACGTTAATTGAGCCGAGACTCTTAATTGCAACCTTAATCTCGTGGAGTCTGCGCTTAGCCGCCGTCATATCATCAATTTGAATATTAAGCGCCTCTGCCTCGTGCTTAGTAAGCTCATATTGCTCAAAGAGCATATCGTTAAGCTCATCATACTCTTTTTTCATTGCAATTTTTCTTTCATCAAGACGAACAATAGAACCCGAAAGCTTTTCTCTGTCCTGATTTTTAATCTTTTCCTCGCCTCTAAGCTCTGTTGTGCGCTTTTCAAGTTCGTTTCTTTGATTAATCTGCTCGCTTACATCCTTATCAGACTGCTCCGCCTTAACCCTAAGGTCATTGGCAGACGCTTTAATTTCATTGATTGAGATAAGAAGCGTTTGATTTTTCTCTTCAATTGACTTAATCTCGTCCTCAATCGTTTTAACCCTGTCAAACTGAGAATTTTTTCTGAAATTAAGTTCTTCAACAGAAAGCTTAGCTGCCTCGTTATCCTTGGCAAGGGTTACAAGTTCAAGATTGATTTTCTCGCTCTTTTCCCTATACTCATCACGTTTTGCATTAAGCTCGCTTGCATTGCCCGAAGTCTTTTCAAGTTCGCTTTCGGTCTTTGAAATTTCATCTTCAATTGATTTGATTTCAACCTCGCAGGATTTTGCCTCATTTTCAAACTCTGCAATTCTCTGCTTAGCGCTGTCCTTTTCATTAACAAGAACAGAGAGTTGAGAGGATAAAAGGTCATACTTTTCAGCAACAAGCTTATGCTCGCCCTGCGCCCTGATAAGTTCTTCTTTAGCCTGCTGCAAATCAGCTTGCGCACCCTGCAAAGCGGCAAGTGCAAAGTTAGCCTCCTCAAGTGCTGTTTTATACTCAGCCTTGATTTCCTCAGCTTGCTTTTCAAGCTTTTTGGCTTCATTATTAAGTTCGTCAATCATATTACCACGAGAGAGGATACCTGCGCCCTTTGACTGCGAACCGCCTGTCATTGAGCCGCCCGGGTTAATAACCTGACCGTCAACGGTAACAATCTTAAATCTGTTTGAATATCTTTTTGAAATACCTATAGCCGAGTCCATATCCTCAACTATAACAACTCTGCCCAAAAGGTTAGAGATAATATTTTTATACTCGTTCTTACAATCAACAAGGTCGCTTGCAATTGCAACAAAACCCAAGTTATCGTCAAGATCTCTTTCATCAAGACTTCTCGGCTTGATTGCCGAAATGGGAAGAAATGTTGCCCTGCCGACACGGTTATTTTTAAGATAATAAATTGCACGCTTAGCATCTGCTTCATTGCCGACAACTATATTTTGCATTGCCGCACCGAGTGCAACCTCAACTGCCACGCTGTATTCATTATCAACGGTTATGAGTTGAGAAAGCGGTCCGTGAATACCTGAAAGTGCCTTATTCTGCGCCTGGCGCATAACCGCCTTAACAGCACCCGAAAAACCTTCCATATTCTTTTCAAGGTCTAAAAGCATTTTAGCTCTTTGCACCTTTTGGTTATATTCGTTAGTTACTTTTTCAAGTTCTGCTTTAATCTTATCTGCATTGGCATTTTTATTTTCAAGCTTGATTTTATAGCCCTGCATTGAATTGTTATTTTCATCAATACGTGATTGCAAACTTTCTAAATTTTCATCACTTTTTGCTTTAAGCTCTTTAAACTTTTCAAGCTCCTCACGGCTTTTTTCAATTGATGAATCAACAACGCTCTGCCTTGACTTGATTTCCTGAGAAGAAGTGAGCGCCTGAGAACATTTAACACGGCAGTCGGAAAGTTTCAAAGTAAGAGAAGTGATTTTTTGATTAAGTTCAACAGTAAGTTTTGAAAATTCCTCATTAGATGAAAGAAGATTATTCATCTCGTCTGTAACACTTTTAAGTTCAGCCTTCTTTTCCTCAATTTCCTTAACGCTTTTTGAGATAAACTGCTCTTTTTCCTCTATCTGAGCATCAATAGAAAGATTGGTGTTATCAACATCGCCGATATCGTTTTTAAGTCTTTCAATAGTTTCGTTATTATGATTTAAAGTAGTTTCTAAAACGGAAGCCTCGCCGTCTTTGCGAAGCGCCTGCTCCTCATAAGCCTTTGAGCCTGCTCTGATTTGCTCGATTTGGGTATTGATTGAAACAGTCTTTTGCGCTATTTCTTCAATCTCCTGTTCAATCTCTTTAAGTTCCTTTTCGCAAACGTCATAGGATGCGTTGGCAGCGTCAATTTTATGCTCCTGCTCTCTTAAATCATTGGTAAAGCGGTTAATCTTATTTACCCATACACCTATTTCAAGCGTTTTTTTCTCATCGGAAAGAGTGATAAACTTCTGCGCCTTTTCGCTCTGCTTTCTGAGCGGCTCAACTCTGCTTTCAAGTTCGCCCAAAATATCAAGAAGCCTGATTAAATTTTCCTGCGCTTGGTCAAGCCTGCGGGTAGCGTCTTTTCTTTTATGACGAAAAAGGGAAATACCTGCGGCTTCTTCAAAAAGTTCACGCCTGTCCTCATTTTTTTGCGAAATGATTGAGTCAATCTTACCTTGACCTACCATTGAATAGCCGTCTGAACCGAGTCCCGTATCCATAAACAGTTCTCTTATATCCCTTGCTCTTACGATTTCGCCGTCAATTTTATATTCACTTTCACCCGAACGATAATATCTTCTTGAAACGGTTACAACCTCGCCCTTATCTTTAAGCGTTTGGTCGGTATTGTCAAGAGTAAGCTGGACCTGAGCAAAGCCCAAAGCCTTACGTGCAGAAGTACCGCTGAAGATAACATCCTCCATTTTTGAGCCACGAAGAGATTTAGAACTTGTCTCGCCCAAAACCCAACGAACTGCGTCGGAAATATTACTTTTGCCCGAACCGTTAGGACCGACAACTGCGGTAATACCCTTGCCGAAATTAAGCGTTGTCCTGTCCGGAAAAGACTTAAAACCTTGTATTTCAAGTGATTTTAATACCATTATTTTATCTCCAATTCATCAACATCAAGACTGTTGTCGATAACAATTTTTATATTATATCCTCTCTCGATAAGAAGATAGATATTTGATTTTTTATTTCCTTTCAGCTTTGAAAGCGACTTTGAATTAACTGCCACCTCATAATCAGCCGGAGGAAGCGCAAGAATTTTATCAACCATAATTCTTGACTTTACAAGCTCGCCGAAGCTGTCGTGAAAACCGCCTGCAAGCATATTTTTCTTAATATCCTCGCTTGAATGAAGCCCCAAACGAATGATTTTTATATTATTCTTTTCAAAAAGCAAAACAAGTTTTGCGCAAAGACAAGCCGATTCGTCAGCGTTGAGCGGCTTATATTCACCGCTTAAATAAAGGTCTGCAAGATATGTACCTTTTAATACAACAGTAGGATAAATCCTTACGGTTTTGGGCGATAGCGCAATTATTTTTTCAGCCGTTTTAATAGCTTTTTCTTCGCTGTCCTTATAAAGACCCGTCATCATTTGAAGCCCCAGCTCAAAACCGTATGACTTAATAAGCTCTGACGCATTTTCAACGTCTTTTGCAGTATGACCTCGCCTGTTAGCCAAAAGCACCTCATCGTCCATACTCTGCGCACCAAGTTCAATACTTGTAACTCCGTACTCTTTGAGCAAATCCAAAATTTCTTCGTCAATGCAGTCGGGACGGGTAGAAATTCTTATACCCTTTACCTCATTTGATTTTATATATTTATTTGCTGCTTTCAAAAGAGAAATCATATATTCTCTGTCAATCGCAGTAAATGAACCGCCGAAAAAGGCGATTTCATAATCAAAGCCTTTTGACTTAAGCGCCGTTTTAACTGCCTTGTCAACGTCCTGCGGTGTGGGCTGATTTGCCTGCCCCGTTATTGTTTTTTGATTGCAAAACGAACACTGACACGGACAGCCTAAATGAGGAACAAAAATACTTATATTACCTTTTTTCATATTACACCCATTAATTTAAGTGCCTCTCTTGCCGCAGCCTGTTCTGCACTTTTTTTACTTCCACCCTTGCCCTTGCCGATAACGTTTGAATTAAGGTGAACTTCAACCTCAAATGTTTTATTATGGTCAGGTCCGCTCTCGCCGACAAGAACGTAATTTACATTTTCATCGGGGTTTTGCTGAACTATTTCCTGCAAAGTTGTTTTATAATCCTTAAAATTGATATGATGGGTTTCAACAGCAGGAGCAAGAAAATGAAGTACAAATTTTTCCGCATTTTCCATTCCGCCGTCAAGATATATAGCAGCAATAAGTGCTTCAAATGCGTTTTCTAAAATCGACGGTCTGTCAGCACCGCCAGTGTTTGACTCTCCCTTGCCTAAAAACAGGAAGTTACCGAGTGATATCTGCCTTGCAAAATCCGAAAGTGACTGAGTGCAGACAAGAGAAGAACGAAGTTTTGACAAATCGCCCTCAGGCATATCGGGAAAGCGATGAAAAAGATAGTTAGCCGAAATGATAGAAAGCACGGCGTCACCTAAAAATTCCATTCTCTCGTTACACTTAATTTTATTATGCCTTTCGTTTGCAAAGGAAGAATGTGTAAGTGCCTCCATAAGATAAGCCTTATTTTTGAAATTATATCCTATTTTATCTTCGATAGTTGCCATTTTTATTCCTCTTGCGTATTTATTGAAAATTCATTTTCAATTGAACTAATCAAATTGTTATCCAAAAACCAAATTGTCTGCTTGATTGCATTTTTAAATGTACGTGCATCTGCCGAGCCGTGAGACTTAATTACAGGCTTTTTAACACCAAGCATAACGGCGCCGCCGTATTCCTTATAATCAAACTGCTTTTTCATATCGTCAATACCCGATTTAACGCCGAGATATGAGATTTTAGAAAGCGTATTTTTCATAAAAGCGTTCTTAATACCATTCATCAAAACTTTTGCAACGCCCTCATATGTTTTTAGAATAAGATTACCTGTAAACCCGTCGGCAACAACAACGTCTGCGTCACCGAACGGAATTTGCCTACCCTCAATATTGCCTACAAAATTGTAAGGTGCATTTTGCATAAGTTTATAAGCTTCTTTAACGGTCGAAGTACCCTTTGTGCTTTCCTCGCCGTTATTTGCAAGAGCAACCCTTGGGTTTTCAACTTTCATAATTTTTTGCATATAAAGGCTTCCCATTTTGCCAAACTGATATAAAAATTCAGCCCTGCACTCGGCATTTGCACCACAGTCCATAAGAAGAAACGGCTTTTTTGCACTTGGCATAACAGAGGCGATTGCAGGTCTTTTAACACCTTTAATTCTTTTAGTGATAAGTGTTGAGCCTACTGTTACGCAGCCTGTATTTCCTGCACTCACGAAAGCGTCGCCTTCACCTTCATTCAAAAGTTTAAAGCCGATACCCATTGATGAGTCTGCCTTTTCTTTAAGTACAGCCTTTGCATCGTCATGCATTGTGATAACTGAATTTGAATTAACAATTTTCACATTTTCAAGTGCAATATTATTATCCTTAATGCATTTTTGTATTTCTTTATCATTTCCGACAAGTACGGGAGCAATTCCGTATTCTTTTTGAGCAAGAGAAGTACCCTTAAGTATCTCAAGCGGAGCATTATCCCCACCCATAGCATCAATAATTATTCTTTTTTGCATGGCAAATATTGCACCCTTTCCCAACTTAATTTTAACTATAAGGTTTTCATACTTTCTTCAAGGCTTGCAAGCGCTCTTTGCGCCATAGCGGCATAGCGCTCTTTTTTATCCTTAATTTTCGGCTCTATTGCAGGCAGCACACCGAAGTTAGCACCCATAGGCTGAAAATTCTTAACGCTTTCGTCACTGATATAATCGCTCAAAGCGCCTATCATAGTAACATCAGAGAGTGTAAACGGCTCTTTACCCTGCGCTCTTCTTACGGCATTGATACCTGCCATAATTCCGCTTGCCGCACTTTCCATATATCCCTCAACTCCCGTGATTTGACCTGCAAAGAAAAGGTTGTTTTTATTTCTAAATGAAAAATCGTTATTAAGAAGCTTTGGTGAATTCAAAAACGAATTCCTATGCATAACACCGTAGCGTACAAACTGAGCATTTTCAAGCCCCGGAATCATAGAGAAAACACGTTTTTGCTCGCCGAACTTCAAATTGGTTTGAAAACCAACAAGATTAAACATTGTACCCTTTGAATTTTCACGTCTTAACTGAACACAAGCCCAAGGTCTGTGCCCTGTGTTCGGGTCGACCAAACCGACAGGTTTCATAGGGCCGAAACGAGGAGCGTCAAGCCCTCTTTTAGCAAGTTTTTCAATCGGCATACAGCCCTCATAGACGTCAAAATCGTGAACAATTGCACCCTCGGCATTAACAAGTTCATTAATAAAAGCCTCATACTCTGCCTTATTGAACGGGCAATTGATATAATCATCGTCACCGCCACGCTCATAACGTGAAGCACCGAATGCCTTAGACATATTAACACTCTCTGCAGTAACAATCGGAGCGGCGGCATCATAAAACGAGAGATACTCACCTGTAATATTGCTGATACTTTTTGCAAGAGCGCCGTCTGTCAACGGACCCGTTGCAACAATTGTTATTGTATCATTGTCAAGTTCTAAATCCTCAACTATTTCATTAATCACCTCAATATTGGGGTGAGATTTGATTTTTTCAGTCACGCTTTTTGAGAAAATATCCCTGTCAACTGCCAAAGCGCCGCCTGCCGGAACACTCGACTGCCTTGCAATCGGTACCGTAAGCGAGCCTAAACGAGCCATTTCCTCTTTCAAAAGACCTGCTGCGCTTTCAATACGTGAGGCCTTAAGTGAATTTGAACACACAAGCTCACAAAACAAGTCCGACTTATGCGCCTCGCTCTTTTTAATCGGCTTCATTTCATAAAGCGAAACATTATATCCGTTATTTGCAATCTGCCACGCAGCCTCAACTCCCGCAAGACCTGCGCCGATAACCTTAAATTTCATATAAATTACCGTTTATTCTTCTGTTTTCTTTTTTCTCGGAGCCGGCTTTGTAAAACCGCAGCCCTCTGTATCGGGGCAATAAAGCACATTGCCCTTGCGTTTAAAGAGCGACTTGCCGCAACGAGGGCAAACTTCGTCGCTCGGTGCATCCCAAGTCATAAAATTACACTTAGGATAATTTGAACAACCGTAGAATGACGAGCCTCTCTTGGTTTTTTTCTCAATTACGTCGCCGCCACATTCAGGGCACTTAGCCTTAGTCCTGAAAATAAGCGGCTTTGTATTTTTACATTCCGGATAGCCGGGGCAAGCAAGAAATTTACCGAATCTGCCAACTTTGACAACCATATTTCTGCCGCACTTTTCGCAAATTTCGTCTGTTTCTTCTTCCTTAAGCTTAATTTTAACGCCCTGCATTTCCTCTTTAGCTTTTTCAAGAGGCTTTTCAAAATCATCATAATAAAGGCGAATCATATCCTTATAATTTTTTTCGCCGGAGTCGATTTTATCAAGGTCAGCCTCCATTTTGGAAGTGTACTTAACATTGACAATATTAGGCATTTTATCTTTAAGAAGATTTGTTACAGCCTCGCCGAGTTCAGTCGGCACAAACTGCTTGCCCTCACGCTTAACATATTCACGGTTGAGAATAGTTGAGGTGATGGTAACATAAGTTGACGGTCTGCCGACACCGTTTTCCTCAAGTGCTTTAGTAAGGGAAGCTTCGGTATATCTTGCAGGCGGCTGAGTAAAGTGCTGATTGCCCAAAATACTCTTAAGCTTAAGTTCGTCGCCTTCCTTAAGAGCCGGGAGAGGAGATGCGCTGTCGTTCTTTTCATCGTCAACCTTTTCCTCGTAAAGCTTTGTAAAGCCGTCAAACTTAACTGTATAACCTGTAGCGGTGAAGATATATTCTCCTGCCTCAATCTCGATTTTCATAGTTTCCTGCATACAGGATTCCATAAGAGATGCAATAAATCTTTCCCAAACAAGTTTATAAATTTTATATTGGTCGCTTGTAAGATATGGCTTAACCTGCTCAGGTGTAACCTTTGGCATTGACGGTCTGATAGCCTCGTGACCGTCTTGAATATTACTCTTTGATTTAAAATATCTCGGCTTTTTAGGAAGATACTTTTCGCCGTATGTCTCTGTAATAAATTCATTACCGGCTGCTCTTGCTTCTTCAGATATACGAAGCGAGTCTGTTCTCATATAAGTGATAAGACCGACTGTGCCGAGTTCTCCTGCCTCAACGCCTTCGTAAAGTTCCTGCGCCGCCTTCATAGTTCTCCTTGCTTGGAATGAAAGACGTCTTGAAGCCTCCTGCTGAAGAGTTGACGTGATAAAAGGAGGAGTAGGGTTTTTCTTTCTGCTGCCCTTTTTAACGCCCTTTACAATATAACTTTCGCCGTCAAGGTCAGAAAGAACGCTGTCACTTTGCTCTTTATTTTCAATCTTGATTTTTTCACCGTTTTTAGTTGAAAGAGAAGCTGAAAACACCTTTCTTTCCGGCGGGTTTGTAAACTTAGCATCAATCGACCAATATTCCTCAGCCTTAAATGCACGAATTTCATTTTCTCTGTCAACAATCAATCTGAGAGCGACCGACTGAACACGGCCTGCCGAAAGACCTCTTCTGATTTTTTGAGAAATAAACGGCGAAAGCTTATAGCCGATAAGTCGGTCAAGAATACGCCTTGCTTGCTGAGCGTCAACCAAATCAATATCAATTTGACGTGGCGCATCCATTCCGTTTTTTACTCCGTTTTTTGTAATCTCATTAAACGTAACTCTGTTTTTGTCCTTAAGGTCAAGACCCAAAAGAGTGGCAAGATGCCAAGAAATAGCTTCTCCCTCACGGTCGGGGTCGGTTGCGAGATAAACATAGTCCGCATTGTCAGCCTTTTTCTTAAGGTCTTTAACGAAGTTTTCCTTTCCTTTTATTACCGCATATTTCGGTTCAAAGTCATTTGCAATATCAACGCTGAGCCTTGCTGCCGGCAAATCCCTGACGTGACCCATTGAGGCAATAACGTCATAACCTCTTCCGAGATAGCCTTTAATATTTTTTGCCTTTGCAGGTGACTCCACAATTACTAATTTAGACATATTCTGTTTCCTTTCAGGATTTTTTAAACCTCTTACCCGAGGCACTTATTATCACTTTTTTAAGCTCGAGAAATGTTAAAGCTACAAGAACCTGTGAAGCAGTCAAACCCGATTTCTCGATTATATCATCAACCTGAGTGAACTCCTCGCCTATGCAGTCATAAACGATTTTGTTGTTTCCCTCAAGTGACCATACATTTTCGTCAATTTTTCTTCTGTTTTCTCTTCCTTTTTCAAGATTTTCAAAAGAGTATTTTTTATCAATCAAATTATTTTCAGGCGTCGGCTTAACATTAAGCTCCTTAGCCGATTTTTTCTTAACAATAGAGGTATCAAGCGTTTTTTCCGAGTTATCAAGGACTATTTCATTAGCAGTCCTTATTTTAGATAAATCAAGAGTCGGATAATCATTTTCATAAGCCTCAACAACGTTAACGGGATTGATTGCAAGCCTTGCGCCGTCGCTTATAAGTTTATTTGTACCTGAAAAATCGCTTGAAAATATAGAAGCGGGAACGGCATAAACATCACGGTTTTGCTCAATCGCAAGATTTGCGGTAATAAGACTGCCGCTTTTAACACCTGCCTCAACTACCAAAATACCTAAGCTCAAACCGCTTATAATTCGGTTACGCATAGGAAAAGAAGTTCTGTTAGCCGGAACATTGGGCTGATACTCAGTAACAAGTGCACCGCTTTGCTTTATCATATTTCTTAAGCCTTCGTTAGCCTTTAAATAATTATTACCAAGCCCGTTTCCCAAAACGGCAACTGTTTTTCCGCCGCAGGCAAGAGCGCCTAAATGAGAATATGTATCAATTCCCAAGGCTCCGCCGCTTACAACGAGAGCACCTGCCTCGGTAATACCCTTAGCCATAATGTGTGCCGCTTTGATTGCATATTCACTTGCCTTTCTTGTGCCTACCATACCGATGCAAACAAGATTATCAATATCGGGCAACTCGCCGTCAACATACAAAACGGCAGGCGGATTAATTATCTCCTTAAGCCTTTTTGGATAAGCTTTATCGTCAAAATCAATTATTTTATAACCGTTTTTTGAACAGCAATCAATTATTTCATCTGACTCGCCAACATCCGTCATCATCAACTTTTCAACTTGACGTTTAGATAAAACCGTGCTCATTTTCCATTCGCTTTCACCAAGTTCATAAAGAAGTTTTGCACTTTTGTATTCATCAATTATGCTTTTTATTTTAGCGCCGTATCCAAGAGCGTTTTGAAGCCAAATCCAATACCTTGCATTTTCACTCATCTTTGCATCTCCCACATAGTTATGGCTGCCGCCACATGCGCATTAAGGCTTTCTGCACGGCCGGGCATAGGAATTGTTATTTTTTCATCACACATTGCCATAACCTCATCGCTTACCCCGTTAGCCTCATTACCGATAACGCAAAGGCAGGAAGCTGAAAAATCAATTTCGTTTATTTTTTTTGCAGAGGTGTCAGGCGAAGTGGCATACGTTTTAATTTTGAGAGACTTTGCCTGATTTAATATTGGAACAAGGCTTAAGCATTCAATAACCTCAATCCTGAGCGCCGAACCCATTGATGCACGCAAAACCTTTGGGTTATATACATCGCACCCTGAGCCGACAATTACGCCGCCAATGCCGAGCGCCTCCGCCGTCCTTATAACTGTGCCGAGATTACCCGGGTCTTGAAGATTATCTGTAGCAATATACTTTTTGCCGTTTTGAAGAGAGTTATTATCATTTTTCATTTTGCAAACTGCAAAAATACCTTGTGAATTCTTCGTTTCGCTTAATTTTTGCGAAAGAGTATCGCTTATGAAATAAGAGGCTTTGCTTTTCCTTTGCATTAAAACGGACTTTTCAAAATACCTTTCGTTTGCGCTTTCCGTTATCAAGAATATTTCAACCTCATAAAAAGAGTTAAGGACGTCAAAAACAAGCCTTGCCCCCTCAAGAACAAACAAGCCCTGTGCCCTGCGCTCCTTGGAAGAGGTAAAGAGTTTTTTAACGCCCTTTATTATTTCGTTATTTTTACCTGTGATTTTTTCCATACACAACTCCAAGAAAGTGTGCCAATAATTTACATTCGTTTAAAGAAATCACTGACTGCATTATTATATATTATATTATTTTTATATATTACATTATAAGCAGAAAAAATTCAATACCCAAAATAAATTTTTTATAAAAAAGCGGAATAACAATTTATGTCATTCCGCCTCAGCAATTATTTAGTTTTAACAGTTTTAATTTTGGACCAAGCAGAATAAACGGTCTTACCGTTTTTAGTTTTATACGCTCTTACTTTTACATAATATTTTTTCTTGCTTTTAAGCTTTTTAACAGTCGATTTTGAAGATTTGACTTTAACTGTTTTGGTAGTCTTTTTAGTGAATTTTTTGTTTGTTGAAAGCTTAATTTGATAGCCTGAAGCAGCTTTATTGTCGGAATTATTTACAGTTATTTTCTTTTTTCCCGCTTTTAGTGAATAAATTTTAGGGGTTTTAAGAATTTTCTTATTATCGCCCCTTGTTTTGTAGGAATAACCGCAAAGATAACAGGTATATGTATGATATCCGGCTGAAAAATAAGTAGGTGAAGTTGTTACAACATCAAAATAATGATTGCAAACATAATTTGAAACGGAAAAAGTGTAATCACCTGCACTCAATATCCTGAAATAATAAGTACCTTTAAGAAAATCAAAATTCTTGTCTGTGACCTTTTTCTGCGCTTTATCTCCTAAAACAAAGACGGTATCAATAATATTTTTATCATCATTTTGATAAATCTCAACTTTTGCGGCAGAATTTGATGAAATCGATAAAGTATATTTTGCCGCTTGATTTAAGTCAAGTTTAAAAACAGTTCCTGTAATTTCCGTCGCAGGGCGGTTATAAATTGTGCCGATTACAAGATTTTCAGCACTTTGAAAGGTGTTTTTACCGTTCCGACTTGACCAGTCCTCACCAAATGCAGCATTTGCGCAAAATAAGCTTGAAACAAGCATCAAAAATGCCAATAAAACACTTGAAATTTTTTTCATATTCAATCACCCTTTCCTCATTATAATATCACTAATTTATACAGTTGTCAAAATATTTTTTGTTCTACTTTAGTTTAAATTTACACTTTACAATAACTAAGAAAAGAACTAAAATAAAATTATGCAAAAGGAAAAGAGATGAAAAATATGTGGGCGGTATTTGCAGTTTTATCGGCAGTATTTGCGGCTTTAACATCAATTCTTGCAAAAGTTGGTATCAAAGATGTTGACTCTAATCTTGCAACGGCTATCAGAACGGTTGTAGTTGTTGCAATGTCTTGGCTTATGGTGTTTATCACCAATGCGCAATCAGGAATCACGAATATCGGCAAAAAAAGCTGGATATTCCTTATTTTGTCAGGTCTTGCAACCGGCGCTTCGTGGCTTTGTTACTACAAAGCAATACAAATCGGAGAGGTTTCAAAAGTTGTGCCTATTGATAAATTAAGCGTCGTAATCACTCTTGTTTTGGCATTTATATTTCTTCACGAGGATTTCAATATCAAGTCACTTGTCGGCTGTATTTTGATTGCGGCAGGCACACTGATTATGGTTCTTTAAATTCTTCACTCGCCCTTAATTCGTTTAAGGGCGTTTTTTTCTAAGCGGGAAACCTGAGCTTGTGATATACCGACCTCACGTGCAACCTCCATTTGCGTTTTGCCCTGCATAAAGCGAAGGTACATAATATTTCGTTCTCTGTCATCAAGTTTTTTGATTTCGTCTTTAATAGAAATTTCATCTACCCAATCTTTATCGGTCGAGTTATCGCCCACTTGATCCATAACAAAAATAGTATCACCTCCGTCATTATATACCGGCTCATAAAGTGATACCGGGTCAACAATTGCTTCAAGAGCAAGAACAACATCGCTTTTTTTCATTTCAAGCCTTTGAGCAATTTCCTCAATAGTCGGTTCCTTGCCGTTTTCATTTATAAGCTGTTCCTTAACCTGCATTGCTTTATAAGCAGTATCTCTCATAGAACGGCTGACACGAATGGGATTATCATCACGCAGATATCGCCTTATTTCGCCTATACACATCGGCACGGCGTAGGTGGAAAAACGAACATCAAGGTCAGTATTGAAATTATCTATAGCCTTTATAAGGCCGATTACGCCGACTTGAAAAAGGTCGTCCATATTTTCCCCTCTGTTTGAAAAACGTTGCACTACGGACAGTACAAGGCGCAGATTACCCTCAACAAGCTCATTTCTTGCATTTTTATCTCCGGCTTGAGCCTTTTTTAAAAGTTCCATTTTTTCTTTTTCCTTGAGCACCTTAAGCCTGCCGGTATTAATACCGCATATTTCAACTTTATTATATTGCACACAATCACCCTTTTTCAATTTATGTACAAAAATATTATTGACAAAAAAGAGTGACGTTATGTGCAAAAATAAAAAAGAGAGATGAAATAAATCATCTCTCAGACTGTCGATAAAGTGGCTAAACCGTGCCGTGCTTAAATTATCATAAAGTAATGATGTAGGGGCGGGACTTGCTCTTACCGAAATAAAATCAAAAATACATTTATAGAAAAGTGGCTTGAACGTAATGTTCAA